>Ga0180007_10003263_pt1 | contig 18244 bp, 19 predicted proteins | sample MM_PC_MetaG_FD_121122 | JGI IMG/M metagenome (GOLD analysis project Ga0180007, IMG submission 121122) | Groundwater microbial communities from the Aspo Hard Rock Laboratory (HRL) deep subsurface site, Sweden - MM_PC_MetaG | ecosystem: Environmental > Aquatic > Deep subsurface > Groundwater... | reverse complement strand
GTGAGATTTGTGCCGATGATCTGCTGCCAGCGGGCAAGCGAGGTTTCTTCGATGGGGCTGCGGCCCGGGTCGGCGATGCCTGCGTTGTTGACCAGGGCATTGATGCGCTGGAAACGGTTGATTGCCGCGGCAATGCAGGACTTGATCGATGACTCGTCAGTAACATCGGTTTCCACGAAAAGAAGTCTTTCCGGCTTGTTGCATTCCGCCGCCCATTCCTGGCCTGCCTCGACATCCTTATCGGCGATGACCACCGAGACATTCCTGTCCAGAAGATACGAGGCAATTCCCCGGCCGATGCCCTGGGCGCCGCCGGTAACGATCACTACCTGTTCTGCCAAGCCTTGCATGGTTTTCCTTTTGGGTAAAACTGATGGATTCATAAAAAATGAAAATTTACCACGGAAAGCACGGAGCCCACAGAGCTAACTGCTGCAATAAAAAATATTTCTCTGTGATCCCAGTGTGCTCTGTGGTGAAAAAAAAGACTTTTAGCGAAGTCTTCAAGATTATTGGTCACTGTGTTATTTGCCGAGCGCCTTCTCCATGACCTTATAAACAAAGGTGTTGTCGTGGACACCATTCAGCTGTTGCGCTCCCGGGCCCATGGCGGTGACCGGCACATCGGTCGGGGTATGTTGTCTGGTGGACCAGTTGACATAAAATGTTCCGCCACCTGCCATGGGAAAGGGACCGTCTTCCCCGTTTAATCCCATGGGCAGATGGGAGAGCGCCATGCCCCCGGTCTCGTGGTCGGCTGTGACGATGATCAGGGTGTCATTGTTTGCGGCGGCATATTGTCTGGCGATTTTTACCGCCCGGTCCAGACCGATGGTGTCGGCAATGACATGCTCCGCGTCATTGGTATGCGCGGCCCAGTCGATCTGGCCGGCTTCCACCATGAGGAAAAAGCCGTTCGGCCCCCTGGCCAGGATGTCGATGGCCCTTTGGGTCATGTCGGCCAGGGAGGGAGAAAAAGGACGGGTCATGCCCTGGTCGGCAAAGAGGCCGACGAGCCGCGTGGTCGAGGCCGGATCAACCGCTGCCAGGGCCTTGGCATCACAGACCCAGGTGGTGCCCTGGTTGGACGCCCTCCTGAAGGTATTTCTCCCGGCGTTGCGTTCCCTGTATTTTTCATCACAGCCGGTCTCCGAAACCGGCAGCAAGGTATCCTCGCCGCCGCCCAGCATGACATCAACCTTGGCGTTCAGCAGCTGGACGGCAATTTCCGCAAAAAGTTTTCTGTCACGGACGTGGGCGGCAAAGGCGGCAGGGGTGGCATCCGTGATAGGGGTGGTTGTCACCAGCCCGGTCAGTTTTCCCCGAGATCCGGCCTTTTCCAGAATAGTGGCCACCGGCGCAAGTCCCGCGTCAAGTCCGATGACGCCGACATTGGTCTTGACGCCGCTTGCCATGGCAGTTGCCGCTGCAGCGGAGTCGGTGACATCACTGTCGGCCGCTGCCGTATGGAGAAGTCCGGCCGCCGGCATATCATCCATGGCCAGCAGGCCGTCATCATCCACAGCAGCCCAGAGGGCGGCCTGGCGCTGGGCCTGGCCCATGCCGTCGCCGATAAAGAGGATGATGTTTCTGACTCCGGAAGTGGCGCCGGTTGCCGGATCCTGCGGCAAGCAACCGGCCGCGGCCAGAACCAGCAGCAGGGCGAGGATCGTGAGGAAAATGGAAGATTTTTTACGACGGATCATGGGTGGAACCTGTCTCAGTTGATCGGGCGGCCAGCTCAAGTCCTGCCTCTGCGGCAGTTCTTTTTTGCTTTGCCATTGTCGTCATGGTCCTGCTTTTCTGCCTGTGCCTCGCTATCCCCATCCAGGGCAATGAGGTATCCCAGCCCGGCGCACTCCGGGCATTCTTCCCAGGAGAGCAGGAATCTGCTCACCCCCTTGAATGAGCTTAACTGGCCGGAGCCATTGCATATCTCGCAGATCTTTTTCATCAGTTCTCCGTGTGCCGCTTTTTTATTCCTGTCGTCAGGCAGGTCCCGGATATTATTGCAATACATGCAGATCGGCACGATGCTGCCGGCCCAAATCATAACAAGTCCTGCGCAGGCGGCAATTCCATAGCCCAGGAACAGGCATAAGCCATAAGGCCATGATGGAAAGCGTATATCTGTTCATTGTATGTGATGTGAGCAATTTCTGCTGTCTCAACTCTCTCATTCTTGGTCAAGTCCATGTTCCGGATCATGATAGCGGTTTAGCAGATCAACCGCCATTTTTTTCAACCCCATGTTTTCGTGCGATGCTGCCGGTTGCTCACCCTGGCGCGGAGGGCTCCGTCTTTGCTGCCGGAACCAGCAGAAGCGGCGTTTTGCTCTGACTGCAGACTTTATGGGCGACACTTCCGGCCCAGAAGGCCTCCATGCCGGATTTTCCATGGGTGGCCAGGGCAATGAGATCGATGGGGGATTGGGCCGGGATAGCGGCGATGACGTCGGCCGGATCTCCCCGCAGCACATGCACGCTTGAAGTGATCCCCTGTTTATTCAGCCAGTCCTGTTTTTCGCGCAGATACTCCGCACCATCCTGGGCGGCAATCTCCAGTATTTTCGTGGTGGTGCCGGGCAGAAATCTGCTGGTTACCGTCTTTGGCCCGGACAGGGAGTTAAAGTCCGGGACCACATGCACCAGGTGCAGAGTTGCGCCGCAGGCCCGGGTCAGGCCGGCGGAAAACGGCAGGGCGATTTCATGTTCTTTCTCTCCGTCCAGCGGCACGAGGATGGCGTCGCAGGTAAAAGGGCGGGGATTTTGTTTCTCATCGGGATGGGTAATGAGAACCGGGATCGGGCCCAGGGCAATGACTTTCTGGGCGATGCTGCCCAGTATGAGATGCAGGGCGCGTCCCCGGCCATGGGAGCACATGACGATCAGGTCATGATCAAATTCGCTGTGGTGGGAGACAATGCTTGCAGCCACATCATTGACCGCGGTTTCATGGACATGGCATTTCACCCGGTCGTTGTCGGCAAATATGTTCCGCCGAATGCCGCGCAGATACTCTTTCGACTGTCCGCTGCTGCTCAGATGGGGCTGTCCGTGCACCTCCTTTGGGGGATTTTTTTCTATGACATGGAGCAGGGTGACCATGGCGCGCAGTTTATCGGCCAGAAAACGTGCAGCCGGCAGGGCCGCTTCTGCCAAAAGGGAACCGTCCAATGGGACAAGGATATGCTTGAACATGCCGTCACCCGCTAAAGAGTATTTGATACAAAAGGTAGATGTTGAGAGCAATAATGATCGCCGCGATTATGGCGGATAAAACCGTGGTTGCCGCCCTGTTCACCAGTTCACCCATGATGTCGCTGCGCCGGGTGAACATCACCAGGGGCACAATGGCAAAGGGCAGGCCGAAACTCAGCACCACCTGGCTCATAACCAGGGTGCGGGTGGGGTCAAGGCCTGCACCGATAACCAGGATGGACGGGGCCATGGTGACCATGCGTCGTATCCAGACCGGAATGTGCCGCTTGAGAAAACCCTGCATGATCACCTGACCGGCGCTGGTGCCCACCGTGGATGACGACAGGCCGGCAACCAGCAGGGAAAGACCGAAAAACCATTTTGCCCCGGTGCCCAGCAGGGGTTCCAGGGTCCGGTAGGCCTCCTCGATGGTGGCGATGTGGGTGAGGCCTGTTTTGTAGAAGGTTGCCGCGGCCATGATCAGCATGGCCGCGTTGACAAAGCTGGCAATGCCCATGGCGATGAAGACATCGGCGATTTCGTAACGGTACAGTTTGCGCAGCCGGACACTGTCCCTGACTACGATACGACCCTGGGTCAGTGCCGAATGCAGGAATATGGCATGAGGCATGACGGTGGCGCCGAGTATGCCCGAGGCGAGGATCACGCTCTCCGCCCCGGAAAACTGCGGAACGAAAGAATGATACAGCACCTGGTGCCACTCTGGTTTGTCGATAATAGTCTCCAGCAGATAGCACAGGGCAATCACCCCTACCATGGCGGTGATGACCGCCTCCAAGGAGCGGAATCCATAGCGCTCCAGGCCGAGAATGACAAGTGAGGCGATGGCCGTGAGAATGGCGCCGACCAGCAACGGCACGCCGAACAGGAGGTTGAAGCCCAGGGCGGCACCCAGGAATTCCGCCAGATCCGTGGCCATGGCCACCAGTTCCATCATGATCCACAGACCGATGACCACGGGCCGTGGAAAATGGGCGCGGCAGTGTTCCGCCAGGTTCATGCCCGTGGCAATGCCGAGTTTGGCGGACATGGTCTGAATCAGCATGGCCATGAGGTTGCTGGCCACGATGACCCAGAGGAGCATGTAGCCGAATTCGGCCCCGGCCTGAATGTTGGTGGCGAAATTGCCGGGATCAATATAGGCGACACTGGCAATGAAGGCTGGACCGAGAAAGGGCATGAGCCGGGCCAGGCGGTTCTTTTTCCTGTCGCTGTCCAGGATGTCCAGGGCGGACTGCACCGTTCTGGCATCCGCGGTACTCGGCCTATCAGGAATATTTTCTCTGGTCATTGTGCGGGATTGATTCTATTCTGCCCATTGGGCGTTGCCGGCCAAGGGGCAGGCCCCGGATCTTGTCAGCGCTGATTCTTTTTATCAGGGAGTTTTGCCCTGGCACCCTTTACCGACAGATTTTTGAATAAAAGAAATTTCGTCATGGTTATCTCAATCAACCCGTCCTGCTGATCGGCTTCGATATCCCCAGGGTGCCAGATCATGACAGGATCCACCGTAATCTGTACGTATTCAGTCAGGGTACGTTTGTTTGGTTTCCCCAGGCGGACCGCCGGGGTTGGTACTTTGATTCATCAGCCGTCAACGGCAGGACGGAGCACCAGATAGAGAGTTGCGTGACCGCCGTTTGCGGTAATAAACTCCATGGCCTGCCTGCTGATCATGATTGCTGTGCGCTGGTCCGTGCCCATTACTGTTTTTGCTTTAAAAAATGTCAGGGAAGAAAAGAGTTGTGAGGTAGTGCCCCCTTGACTTTCCATAATACATGTTTTCCACCAGCGGAAGATTTTTTTTGGGGAATTTATCGTTTTGCCTCCACATGGCCATTCCGTTCCGGAGTGGTGGTGATTAAATTCTTGCCAAGAAAGAGAGAAAAACGCTATGACTTAACTTTAGGCCCTTTAAGTACTTCAAGTATTTCAGACACTCAAACTGATAACAGGCCAGAATCCGGAGTGGTGAATAATTTGTTGAAATTACGTTATGACCTCAGGAGTTCTAAATTTTATGATTATCATCGAAATTCAGCGATATTAATCAGGTCCGCTGTGATGAGTTTACAGTTGCCGGTTTGCAGTTTACGGTTTCCTCATAGCAAAATCTTACAAGAGAATTTCCTTCGACTGCCAACTGTCAACTGTCAACCGTAAACTGTCAACCTTATGCTTAATTTCCCAGCAGATAGAATGCACTTCCTGACTGGCTGGAAACGAGTGGTGAGCAGATATTAATTTGACTTGGGAGAGCCGATCATGACCACAGGAAAACCCGCCCACAGCCATACCCGCAGCCAGGAGCACCCGCATCCCAGGCTCTGCTGCATCAATTTTCGGTCAAGGGGAGGTGCTGTTCTATGAAAGAGAAACTGGTAATCGCCATGGTCGGCCTGCCGGCCCGGGGCAAATCCACCATGGCCTGGAAAATCGCCCGCACCCTTGAGTATGATGATGTGCGGGTGGAGATATTCAACAACGGTGAGCTGCGCCGTAAGCTTTCCCAGGAAAATACCTCTTCCCCGGATTTTTTTTCTCCCCATAACCCGAAAGGGCTGGAGCTGCGGGAGAAGTGCGCCCGCATCAACCTGGGCCTTGCCCATTCCTTTCTGGGAAATGGCGGGGAAGTGGCCATTATTGACGCCGGTAATGTGACCCGTTACCGGCGCAGGATGATTGAGGAAACTTTTAACGGGCTGCCGTTGTTTTTTATTGAATGCGTCAATGTGGATGAAGAGGCCAATGAGGCCTACCTGGAGCACAAAGCCACATTGACGGAGTTCAGCCATCTTACTCCGGCAGAGGCGTTTGACAGCTTTTACAAGCGTATTTCCCATTACGAAAGTATTTACGAACCCTTGCATGAGGAGCGCAACCGTCTCCTGGTCGATTCCTTTGAGGGCTGTATCCTGCAGGAGCAGATTTCCGATGTGGTTCCCTATTATGACCGGATCCGCGATATCATTACCACCCGGATCGTCAGAAATCTCTTTCTGGTGCGCCACGGAGAAACCTATTTCAACCTGGAAGACCGCATCGGCGGGGATTCGGATCTGACGGAAAAAGGTCTGGCCCAGGCCGGGGCTCTGGCCGAGCATTTCGCCGATGTGCCCCTTCCTGTCATCTTTACCAGCAACCATAAGCGGACCCTGCAGACGGCCGCACCCATTGCCGCAAAACAGAAGGACTGCTCAATCATCGCCCTGCCGGAATTCAACGAGATCCATGCCGGACTCTGCGAAGGCATGACCTATCAGGAAATCCGCCGGCAGATACCCCATGTGGCCAATGCCAGGAACCGCAATAAATTCGGGTACGTCTATCCCTCGGGAGAGGGCTATGCCACCATGGAAAAACGGGTGCACCGCGGGCTGCAGAAGATCTTCTACCTCAATAATTACAATGACAACATCATGATTGTCGGCCATCGTGCAGTGAACCGCATGATTTTATCGGATTTCGTTTTCCGCCCCAAGGAAGAGGTCCCTTATATCTATATGCCGCAGCACCGGTATTATCACCTGCAGATCGACCCCTACAAGAAACATTTCGAATTGAAGCCGTATGTGCAGAAGGCCGGGTAGTGGTTACGATCCGCTCAGTCTGTTTAACATGATGACGTCGTTTACTTTCTGGTAGTCATGGAAACATTCGTTCTCATTTTTCTGCAGGATGACCTCTTTGAGTTTTTGCAATCTTGCTTCATCAGCTCTGGTGCTTGCCTCGGCAAGCAGCTGATAATCCCCTGTTTTACCGAGGGAATCATAGATCTCTTTGTAAGCTGACTCGAAACCGGGTCGGTCGTCTTTCTTGTTTGCCTTGAACGCGGTGATATGGTTCTTCATCTCCTCGAAATTGCTGATCGTTTCAAAGGCAAACTGGGTCACCTTCTCATCTTTTTCCGTTTTCAGGACCTCCTCGGAAAAAATTCTGATATCATCCGCATTGCTGTTGATCCTTTCCAGGGAACTGAGAATCAGGGCGCGGATATTCGGGTCGCTCTCAACCTGAAATTGCTTTTTCAAGGGTCCGAGGGCTTCCTCCGGTATCAGCCATTGTCCGAGGACCATGACGGCGTTGGCCCGGACATTCTGGTTGCTGTCGTTGATTTTGCCGAGTAAAAAAGGAACCGCCGCATCCCCGTATTTGCCGAAGATGAAAACCGACTGCCAGTAAAGACTTTTCGGGTCCTGCTGCAGGATTTCAATGGCGGCCGGCAGTGCCGGCTGGTATTTCAGCTGGGCGAGGAGATCAAGCAGATAATACCTGGCCATGGTTTCCGAGGTCTGCTGCAGCCTGCGGAAAAGATATTCCGCCGACTTGTCGCCGCCGATCATGGCCAGGGATCTGCAGGCATTTTTCTGCAGCATTTCATTTTTTTTGTCCTGGGTTAACCTGATGATGGCATCAACGGCCTCCTGTTCCCTGGTCATGCCCAGAGCCCAGATGTAAACCGCCATGTTCTCATCGGTCAGGTCCGGGGCATTTGCCTTTTCCAGGAGCAACGGGAGGATTTCTCTGGGATTTTTTTCGATGTTGTTTTTGATCGCATCGAATTGGGCAAATGTCGCCGGTTTCCCCTGGGAAATGATCAGTTCGAGATCCCTGATAACCGGGTTTTCTTTTGCCGCTGAAACCCCGACAGAAAAGAGAAGAAGCAAAACTGCAGTCAGAATTGATTTAACAAGACATTTCATATGGTATTCCTCTTTTTTTATTTGCAGTGATCTGATCATTTCTGAGCCAGGGCCAGGCGGATGCCCAAGGTGGCAAAGATTCCGGCCGTGAGCCAGGAAAAAATCCTTGATACTATCGGTTTTTTAAGAAAATAATTGCCGATGGCACCGGATAGCAGGCCGATGGTAATAAAAATAATCATCCCCTGGGCCATGAAGATCAGGCCGAGGATGATCATCTCCAGCGCGACATTGCCGGACCCGGGAGAGACGAACTGGGGCAGGAAGGCGAGAAAAAAGAGCGCCACTTTCGGATTAAGCACGTTCATGATAAAACCCCGCTTAAACAGGGCAAAACCGGATAGTTGCCGGCCATTGCCGTGCAGGTCGATTTCTCTGTGCTCCCGGATCGTTTTCCAGGCCAGGAAGAGCAGGTAGGCCGCCCCGGCGAATTTGACCACACTGAAGGCCACGGCGGATGAATAAAATATGGCCGAGATGCCAAGGGCCGCGGCGGTGGTGTGGACGCTGATACCGCTGCACATGCCGATGGCCGTTAAAACGGCAGCTTTCCTGCCCCGGGAAATTCCCTGGGTCACCACGAAAACATTATCCGGCCCCGGGGCAATGGTGAGCAGGATGGATGCCCCGAGAAAATAGGCCAAATGTGATATGTCCATGTTTTTTCCTGATTGATTTTGTTGCCGAGGAAGAGCGGATTGTTCCTCTTCCTTGCCCCAGGGATGCCGATAATTGCCTTTTCTCTGCCAATCCTCGGCAATGAGCCGGGGCCCCGAAGTTCCCTTTTATAACAGCAGATCGGCAATGATACAACAACTCTTGGCGGGCGCGGGCTACGGCGATGGCGTGGTAGCGTTGCGGACCTGGAATTTTTCTCTGCGGCGCGGTTATTTTTTCTTTTTCAGCAGATCCTGCAGCCCGGCAAAGGGGTTGTGGGAGGTAAAGGATTCCTGTTTGCCGCCCGGTTTTAATTCACCGTATGATTCGGCCACGGCATTCCGGCTATGCTCATTGTCATGGCAGTAGAGGCACAACAGTTCCCAGTTGCTGCCGTCGGGCGGGTTGTTATCGTGATTATGGTCCTTGTGGTGCACGGTGAGGTCCTTCAGCTTTTTGCCGCTGAATTCCCGGCCGCAGCGCCCGCAGATCCAGGGGAACATCTTGAGCGCCTTCTCTCGGTAAGTCTTTTCCCGTTCATCAAAGCTCCGCCTGGCCTCGGCAATAAGCTGGCCCATTTTATCCTTGTCTGTTGGTGCTTTTCCCTGTGCCATATGTCTCACTCTTTGATTTGACCGGTGCCTGCCCCGGCAATCCGGTATTTTCTCAGAGCTTATTTGCGAACAAGCTCTTATTGGTTTTCCGCCACAGCCTTAAAGAAGGTATAGCAGAAAACTCCATCTGTTTCAGCTGTTCTGTATAGATCCCGTATTCCTTGGTCAAAGGCGGCTTGATCGATAATGCCCGCGGCCAGGGCGGAAGGGCGCACACCCTCGATCATGGCCGTGAAGGTTTTTCTGGTAAAGCCGTCCACGAGTTCCGGCTTGCCGGCATCAACATAGACCATGCGGGGAGACACCCGGACCTTGGCAAATTCCGCTTGGCAGAGCAGGGGATACAGCTCTCTGCCGATCATGGCATTGCCGCCGCTTCGCTTCTGCAGCTCAACCTGGCATTGGATGGCCTGCCGGGCGGTGGCGCTGTCCGGGTGAAAATAGGCTGAGCCGTGATCTCCTTCAATAACGGTCACCGTGCCGCCGGGTCTGATGAATTTCTTCAGCGTGCTGAGGGCTTCCACCGGGTTGGACAGATGCTCCAGCACGAAACAGACAAATATATGGTCGAATGACTCCGCTTTGAAAGGGAGATGAAAGATGTCTCCCTGCTGAAAATGGACATTGGCGTGCCCGGCCGACTCTATCCGCTGTCTTGCTTCAGCAACAGAGGCGGCTGAGATGTCAATTGAAGTAAACTGGGCATCCGGACTGTTGGCGGCCAGGGTGATGGTCTGGGAACCAACCCCGCAGCCGGCCTCAAGGACCTGACAACCGGCCGGATAAAAGGTGTCGGAGTGCAATAATTCCACCAGGGTGGAGGCCTGGTCCTGCAGGCGTATGTTTTCTCTTGGGTCGTATCCATGGACGTATGCGTGCTTCATTTGCTCCCTCCATGGGGAATTTTTGCCTCAGCCATGGCAACACGCCTGGTGGAAGGTCTGGGGTGCCCGGATCTGTTCATCTGTTCTCCGCCTCTTGGTAATTTTTTTGCCGACATCATCTTTGGTCTAGTTTTTTTGTCTGATTTTCCTCGGGAAGCCGTGTTCCCTTCATTTAGTCTGATTTTTCGAGGAATGTAAGTATCAACTCCAGCGGTATCAACGGCGTTGTCAGGAAATCGTGCAGAAAAATTACCGGAAAAATAAGGAACTGGGAGATTTGCAATTTTTCCGGAACGAGGCTGGTACCCGCACCATTGATTTTGTAAAGTTCAGGGTTGATTCTTCTGATGATTCAGTCTGTTACCCCTATTTTTTTCTGTCCGGGCGAGAAAAATTGCTGGAAATTTAATAGCACATTGTGGTACTTTGTTCATGGTCGAAACCTGTACTGTTCATCCATGACATAGTTAAAGAAGAGGAAATTATGATGGCAAGCGAAAAAAATAATAAATATGGCAGAGTTGTGAATGTGTGCACCAGTGCCGCTAAGGGCACGGCAAAGAAACCAGTGCAACAAATCACCCTGGTGGCCGGTTTCGGCATAGAGGGTGACGCCCATGCCGGCAAATGGCATCGCCAGGTGAGTCTGCTGGCCAAGGAGTCCCATGCAACCATGCTGGCCAAGGGGGCCTCGGTTACCCATGGTGATTTCGGGGAAAATATTGTCACCGAAGGCATCGATCTGGTCAAACTGCCGGTGGGCTCTCTGATGAGACTGGGCAGTTCCGTAATCGGGCGGGTCACCCAGATAGGCAAGAAATGTCATGCCCATTGTCAGATTTTTCATACGGTGGGGGATTGCATCATGCCGCGAGAAGGTATTTTTATTGAAATTCTGCAGGGCGGAACAGTGACGGAAGATGATGCGATAGAGATTGACTATGGTCAACCGAAAAGCTGAATTCCTGCCGCCCGACAGATGAGGAAATTTTTTCACGGCATTCCGCATCATGATCCGGCATGGAAAATAAGAGAATCAGCAAAAAAGTGCAAACCCTGCCATGGCGTTTGCATGGCTCAAAAAGAGGCAAAAAGACCGTTACCCGCCGTTTTTTATAGGTAATATTATCAGCGGAACTGCTTGCAACCAGCAAAGGTGTTATGGTACAAAGTAAACCTGCGTTTTGAATTCGAGTAAGCATGACGGGGAAATCCCCTACGGTGATAATATTGAAGAGTGAAAAGCCCTCTGTTGCTGCGTCCAGAAGAAAGCGCAACTGTTTGCCCAAGAAGACGGCAAAAGAAAGACTACAAGAGTTCTGGAATATATTTGAAAAAGAAGATGAGGTGCTGGCTGTTATCAGTGCTGACCCGGATTCTTTGGCCAGCGCTCTGGCTGTCAAACGGCTGCTTCGTTATCGGGTGAAAAACGTTACCATCGGCTATCTCAATGAGATCAGAAGGCTCGCCAACCTGTCCATGCTGGAGCTGCTGAAGATTCCCGCCGAACGTATGAAATCCTTCAAATCCGACAAGTTTACCAAATACATCATTATTGACTCCCAGCCCTGTCACAATCCCGGATTCGAGGATATCAAGTACTGTGCGGTGATAGATCACCATCCCGTCACCCAGGGATGGCAGGCCAATTATGTTGATATCAGGCCCGAGTACGGCGCGGTAGCTTCCATGATGGTGGAATACCTGCGCGCTGCGGAGATGAAGCCTTCCGTGGCCCTGGCCACCGCTCTTTTTTATGCCATCAAGGTCGATACCCAGAATTTTGAGAAAAAAGCCCAGCTTGCCGATGCCATTTCCTTCCGGTATCTATTTAACATCGCCAACCAGAATCTGGTGCGGAAAATTGAACTGAGCGAGCTGAGAAAGTCGGAACTCAATTATTTTAAAACCGCCTTTTCTGAAATGCGTATCAGCAAACACCGGCTTTATGCCCATGTGGGCAGGGTGCGGACCCCTGATATCCTGGTGATTATTGCTGATTTCTTCAAACGGGTGCATGATGTTTCCTGGGTTTTTGTCTCAGGCATCCATGGGGAAAAGCTGGTGGTCATCTTCCGCTGCGACGGCTACAAGAAAAATGCCGGTATTCTTGCCGGCAAGACCTTCGGCCAGATCGGTGCGGCCGGGGGCCATCGGGAATCAGCCAGGGCCGAGGTGCCGCTGAAGAATCTGGCCAAACCAGACCAGGATTTTAACACAAAAACCTTGAGAAAACTGACAAGCAAGCATCTGTAGAGTAGTCCAACTGGTCTTATTCGTATCCCTGGTCCGGCTGGTCAAACTCCCGCAGGTCTTAGTGATTTTTTGGTCGTATTGATCAAAAAGATGTGGTAGGTTTTCTTTTGGTGCCTGACGAATGAGACCAGTCAGACTGGAGCGGCCATCAGCCGACCAGCAGGACAAATAGGACTAATAAGACCAGCAAGACTAATCGGACTAATCGGACCAATAAGACAAGTTTAGACTAGTAAGACCAGCGAGACCAATCCTATGAAATGCAAACCAAAAACACTGGCGATGATCCTTGCAGGGGGCAGGGTTGACGAACTCAATGTCCTGACCTGTTACCGGCCCAAATCAGCCGTGCCATTCGGCGGATTTGCCCGCATCATTGATTTCTCCCTGAGCAACCTCATGCAGGCCGGGCTTGAGCGGGTTGCCATTCTCAGTCAGTACCGCAGTTATTCCCTGATCAACCACATCGGTATCGGCGCGGCCTGGGATATGATCGGCAAACACCGGGGGGTCTCCATCCTGCCGCCGTCCACCGGCTACGGCAATACCTCCTGGTACAAGGGATCAGCCGATGCCGTTTTTCAGAACATGGATTTCATCCAGTATCACGATCCCCAGGAGGTGCTGATCCTGTCCGGCGACCATGTCTATCATATGGATTACCAGGAGGTGATTGATTACCACCGCCAGAAGGATGCCGATCTGACCATTGCCTGCCTGCAGGTGCCCATGGAGAAGGCCCATCGCTTCGGGGTGGCGGACATCGACAACGAGGACGGCGAGCTGGGCGGTCGGATTCTGCAGTACAAGGAAAAACCAGACCGACCGAAATTCAACTGGGCATCGTTGACGGTCTTCTGCTTCAAGCCCAAGGTGCTGCTTGAGATGCTGACGGTCAATGCCCGGGAGGATGAATCCTTTGAGTTCGGCCGCAATATCATCCCGTGCATGATGTATGAGCAGCGCAAGGTTTACGGTTTCAAGTTCAAGGGCTACTGGGGGTATTCCCGCACCATTGAGGAGTATTGGCAGACCAATATGGACCTGTTGGGTCCGTCGCCGAAAATAGACATGGAAAAGTGGGGGCTGCGCACCAATCTCGACCACCGCGGCATCCGCGACTGCCAGCCCCTGAAGGTGGGGAGTGATGCGGTCATCCAGGACAGTCTGGTCTATAACGGCTGTATTGTTGAGGGCACGGTGGAACGCTCCATCCTCTTTCCCGGGGCCCATGTGAAGAAAGGCGCGGTGGTCAGGGACTCGGTCCTCTTTTTTGATAATGTGGTGGGCCGGGATGCAAGACTTGAAAAGGTGATCAGCGACGTCAATGTGACCATCGGCAACGAGGTGAGTATCGGCGCGGCCGGGCCTGCCAGGGACAAGGAGGTGACAGTGCTCGGCTGGAACAATTTCATCCCGGATAGGGCGCTGATCGGCTCCGACTGCACCATTTATCCCGCTCTGAGTGCTGACAAGCTTTTACGGGAAATCAAAGCAGGGGAGATCGTGCGATGAGAAAAGAAAACACCTTAGTGCTGATTCTGGCAGGAGGCGTGGGCAGCCGGTTGAATAATCTCGTACAGACCAGGGCGAAACCGGCCGTGCCCTTTGGCGGCATTTATCGCATCATCGACTTCAGTCTGAGCAATGTGATGAATTCCGGCTTTACCCAGGTCGGGGTGCTGACTCAGTACAAGCCCCTGTCGCTGATGAAGCATATCGGCACCGGCGAGGCCTGGGATTTCACCGGACGCAGCAGGGGGGTGAAGATCCTGCCGCCCCGTACCGGCGCAAAGGACTCGGACTGGTATAAGGGCACGGCGGATGCGGTGCGCCAGAACATCGATTTCATCAAGGCCCACCCTTCCAAAGAGATTCTGCTGTTGTCCGGCGATCATATCTATCGTATGGATTTTGATGACATGATCAACTTCCACCGCCGCAAGCAGGCGGATGTCACCATCGGCATGATGGTGGTGCCGGAAAGCGAGATCCATCAGTTCGGCGCCGGTATCACCAATGATGAGGGCCGCATTGTCGAATGGGAGGAGAAGCCCAAGAAGCCGCGCACCAACCTTGCCTCCATGGGTATTTATGTCTTTGATACCGAGTATCTGTTGCATATGCTGACGGAAAACCGCGAGGAGGTTGATTTCGGCATGCATCTCATCCCCAGGGCCATTGAGCAGGATAATGTCTTTGCCTATCCCTTCCACGGCTACTGGCGTGACGTGGGCACCGTGCAGGCCTACTGGGAGTCGAATATGGACATTATCCGCGAGGATTCCGGCATTGCCCCGGAGGACTGGGGCATCCGGCCAAATGTGGAGGCGGGGGTGGCGGACATCGCCGACAGGCCGCCTGCCCGTTTTGCCGCCGGCTCCAAGGTGAAGAATTCCATGATCGCGGCCGGCTGCGTCATAGAGGGCGAGGTGGTCAATTCCGTGCTCAGCCCAGGGGTGCGGGTGGGGGCCGGCGCCAGCGTGCGCGATTCAATTCTGTTTCACGACTGTTTTGTCGACAAGGGGGCAGTGCTTGATCTGGCCATCCTGGACAAACGGGTTCGGGTAGGGGGTGGGGCCATTATCGGCCACGGGGAGGATAAAACCACGCCGAACAAAAATTTTGCCAAACATCTGTATATGGGTATCACCCTGGTGGGCAAGGACGCCGAGGTTCCGGCCAACGCGGTCATTGGCCGCAACTGCATCATTGCGCCCCTGACTCGGGCTGAAGAATATCCGAGCCTGCATGTGAAGACCGGCGAAGCTGTTGGGGTTGTTGACGTGTAATGGGTTGTAATGTGAAAAGGCACAAGGCATGAGGCATAAGGGGATGTGGGGGCGGTTCGCGAACCGCCCCTACGTGGTCGCCCCAAACATCATCGTAAACCGGCGATAAAGGGGCCGACCGCAGCAACGCCCTGTTCTTCAACAAGGTTGATGGTCCTGGTGCCGATGACGGCAATGTCGGCCTTGCCGGTGAGATAATCCACATCCTCCTTGCTGCTGATGCCAAATCCCACAGCCAGCGGCAGATCGGTATTGGCCCGGCAGGTGCGCATGTAGTCGTTAAAGCTTGCGTCAAAGTCCGTCTGTTTGCCGGTCACGCCTTTGCGGGCCGCGCAGTAGATAAAACCTCTGCTGTAGCGGGCCAGCTCCCGCATCCGCTCGGGAGTTGAGGTCGGGGCATAGATCAGGATCGCGGCAATACCATATCTGCGGCTCAGGGCAAAAAAATCCTCTCCCTCCTCGGGCGGCAGGTCCGGAATGATAAAGCCCCTGATGCCGATTTCCTTCGCTTCCCGGAAAAACTCCTCCACCCCGAATTTGAAAATAATGTTGTAGTAGGTCATGAAGAGAAAGGGAATGGCATGGGTCGCGGTCATCTCCCTGGCAAAATCAACACAGCGGCGCACGGTGATGCCGTGCTCGATCGCCTCCTGATTGGCCTTGACAATCACCGGCCCGTCGGCCATGGGCTCGGAAAAGGGGATCTGCATCTCGATGAGATCCACCCCGTTTGCCACCATCTGCTCAATGACCTGGCGGTTGGTTTCCAGGGAAGGATAGCCCAGCACAATATGTGTCATGAGCAGAATCTTTTTGTCCGGATCAGCCAGCGCTGTTTTGATCTGACTGTTAAGCTCCATATTCAATTCCTTTCTTTTTGATAAATTCTTTCCAGGACGGATCGTTAAAGGCATGGGCAATGGTGAAGATGTCCTTGTCGCCCCTGCCGGACATGTTGATGATGATGGCCTCGTCACGACCCAGGTCGCCTGCCTCCTTGAAGGCCTGGACAAAGGCGTGGGTCGATTCCAGGGCCGGGATGAGGCCCTCCTTTTTCATGGTGAGATCAAGGGCTGCCATGACCTCCGCATCCGTCGCCGCGGCAAAGCGCACCAGCTTTTTTTGCCAGAGATCGGCGAGAATGGGGGAGACGCCGACATAGTCGAGGCCGGCCGCCACCGAGTGGGTATCCATCATCTGGCCGTCACTGTTCTGCAGAAACATGCTCTTGTAGCCCTGGGCCACTCCGGGGGAACCATCCTTGGCTGCCAGGCGTGAGGCGTGCCGGCCGCTGTCAAGGCCCTTGCCTCCTGCCTCCACCCCCACCAGTTCCACCGCCGGGTTGTCGAGAAAACCCTGGAAAATACCCATGGCGTTGGAGCCGCCGCCGACACAGGCGTAAACCCTGCTGGGCTGCCTGCCGAACTGCTGCTTGATCTGCCCGCAGGCCTCCCGGCCGATGATGGACTGGAACCAGGCCACCATTTCCGGAAAGGGATGGGGGCCGCAGACGGTGCCCATGACGTAATGGGTATCATCCATGCGGGTCACCCAGTCGCGGAAGGCCTCGTTGATGGCGTCCTTCAAGGTCTTGGAGCCCGAGGTGACCGGCACCACCGTGGCGCCGAGTTTTTCCATCCAGAAGACATTGGGCCGCTGGCGCATCACATCCTCTTCACCCATGTAGATGGTGCAGGCAAAGCCGAATTTGGCCGCCATGGTGGCCGTGGCCACCCCGTGCTGGCCGGCCCCGGTCTCGGCAATGACCCGCTTTTTGCCCATCTTTTTCACCAGCAGGCCCTGGCCCATGACATTGTTGGCCTTGTGGGCGCCGGTGTGGTTGAGGTCTTCCCGTTTGATGAAGATCTGCGCCCCGCCGAAATGCCGGGAGAGATTCTCCGCATGGGTCAATGGCGTGGGACGGCAGGAGTAGGTGCTCATCAGGCTGACGTATTCCTGCCAGAAGGCGGGGTCGGCCTTGGCCTTTTGAAAGGCCTCATTGAGTTCGCAGAAGGTTTGGTACAGCACTTCGGGAATGAAGGCGCCGCCCCATTCTCCGTAATATCCTGGTTTGTTCATTGCTTTGTGGTTCATAAGGTTAGGTGTTCAAGGTTTGCCGCTAAGGGTTATGAATTAAAGAATTTTAAAGAGAAATACTATACCCGATTGAAAAAAAATCAGTAATCATTTTTTGGGGAAAGGAAATGGTGATCAATGTATTTCCGGCATTGTCCCCCTTTTTCTTTTGCCGTTGACATCTTGATATCCCCGGTATAATAGAAAAAATGATGCTATTTGCAGCAAGACGGATATGCATGAAAAACACTTCATATCAAGTTCGATGCGCAAAGATGAATTATGGCGGAATACGGCGAATGGAATCGGAAAGGCGCAACCTTGAGTGATGTCACTGCGCAAAAGGAATACGGCGTCAGCCGCGACTTCATTATTCAAGGGATCAACGCTGGGAAACTCGAGTTTCGCGAGGGGGCAATCTGGGGCAACCCGTACCTGCGAATTCTACGACGGCAACTGGAGGCCTGCATGTCAGAGGAATTGGGGCCCGAGCATGTATCCTCTGTCAAGGCTCAAACGGAACTGCGACAAATCAAAAAGGAAATCAACGAGCTAAAAAAGAAATTACAGTTGCTCCAACTGCGGAAAGCGGAACTTGAAAAATCGCAAGGGCTGGCTGTCAAAAGACGTCGCTGAATGGATTAACGCAAGTAAGGCGTCGTTGTGGGGGAGAACTTACTTATTTCCAAGGAATAATAGGCAATGGAGATGAGATGTCATCAAAATCAATACCGAAAAAGGTGAAAGAAGAAGTTGAGCGGATAGTGGATCAGTTCAATAAAAGTGTGCTCGCTGATAGTGGGAGACGCTACGTTGCTCGCATCAAGGGGGAATTTTTGTATCTCGATAGAGATAATTTTGGAACGACAGGACAAATCTGTCGTCTTGAGTACACTGGCGAAATGGACCTCTGGGAGTTTGCAATTTATAAATACAGCTCTGGCCGATATGACCCAGATGAATGGTTTTTCCCCGGCGAACATCATGTTGATGGTACTATTGAAGGTGCCATGAAGGCTGGATTAGAAGCATATGATTAGC
>Ga0180007_10003262_pt1 | contig 18255 bp, 16 predicted proteins | sample MM_PC_MetaG_FD_121122 | JGI IMG/M metagenome (GOLD analysis project Ga0180007, IMG submission 121122) | Groundwater microbial communities from the Aspo Hard Rock Laboratory (HRL) deep subsurface site, Sweden - MM_PC_MetaG | ecosystem: Environmental > Aquatic > Deep subsurface > Groundwater... | reverse complement strand
TTTTATTAAAGTATGAATTTGATGGCTTGCCATTCGTAGCGCAGCCGTTTTAGAATAACTATACATTGAAAAACTTCAGCCCTTCTTCGCCAAGGCTGCTAAGGGCATTCTTCGCTGCGCGAAGAATGGTGGACCCGGCAGGAGTCGAACCTGTGACCTCCTCGGTGCAAACGAGGCGCTCTAGCCAGCTGAGCTACGGGCCCGGAAGTGCATGCGCGGCATGACTTCCGGGCAAGCCCTTTGTCATTTCCGCGGATTTTAATTGCGATGCTATTATTGAATAATAGCAGTAATAGAATAGCAAGGAGAATTGCAGTTGTCAATTTTTTCAAATTGACGAAAAAAAAGTAATTTGCTATTATTATAGACGACAAAATAACAGCGAAATCTTTCAATTTTACAAAAAGTTGAGAGAAAAAACTCTGCGATCAACAGAGGAGCTGCCGGAAGAACGTTTTCAAGGAGCAGGGAACAGGGATCACTTGGCAAGGAGCACTTTGCATGTAGCATGTATCATCGCCGAAGCAATTTCCCAAATAGCTAATCAGCTATTTATCCCGCCCGCGGCGGGAAGAAGCTAAATAATGAAAACAATTAGACCCGGCCGTCGCGAGTGCGTGAAACTCGGAATCAAGTGAAGCTCAAGATGGTACCGTCCGCGAGGACTCTTGGCATTTTGGAGCTTTTTTTATTCGGATATCCGGGAACCAGGCTATCCGGATGCCCGGGAACTAGGAAATTCAGCTACTCAGAGAGAAGGAATGACGGAATTCATTTAAATTTATATGCAAATCAAATATGAGAGAGGCTGATAGGAATTTTTATAGCCTGGATGCTTGGCAGAGAGCGCATTCGTTTGTATTGGATATTTACAAGTGTACTGCAGTTTTTCCTGATGCTGAAAAATTCGGATTAACAAGTCAAATTAGGAGAGCAGTAATTTCCATTACGGCAAATATTGCGGAGGGATACGAGAGATATCATTATAAGGATAAAATTAAGTTTTATTATATTTCGCGCGCCTCATTGGCGGAAACCCAAAGTTTTCTTTTTTTAGCGAGAGATCTGGGATATCTGACCTTAGAAAAGGTGGAGCAGCTGGTTTATTTATCAAAAGAAGTTCGGCAAATTATCAGTGGATTGATACGCTATACGAAAAATAAAATAATCAATAATTAGTTTTCCAAAGAGTTGGTTCCCGGCTACCCGGCTATCCGGCTATCCGGCTATCCGGCTATCCGGCTACCCGGCTATCCGGCTATCCGGCTATCCGGCTACCCGGCTACCCGGCTACCCGGCTACCCGGTTCCCGGATCTCCTGGTCCCCGGATCCCCTGGTTCCCGGGTCTCCTGGTTCCCGGATCCCCTGAAAAATATGAAAAAAACATTCCCCCAAATCGAAGAAGAAATAATGAAGTTTTGGCAGGAGGACAAGACATTTGAAAAATCGGTTGAACAAAGAAATGCGTCAGACTCCTATGTTTTTTATGACGGTCCGCCGTTTGCTACGGGTTTGCCGCACTACGGACACATTGTCGCGAGCACGATGAAAGATATTGTGCCTCGTTTTTGGACAATGCGCGGCAAAAGGGTCGAACGCCGATGGGGCTGGGATTGCCACGGTTTGCCGATTGAAAATATCGTTGAAAAAAAATTGAATTTAAATGGCAGAAAAGACATTGAAAAACTCGGGGTGGACAAATTTAATGAAGCTTGTTGTTCAAATGTTTTGCTTTACGCTGATGAATGGAAAAAATTTATTCAACGTTTCGGCCGTTGGGTTGACATGGAAAATGATTACAAAACAATGGATCCGGAATTCATGGAATCCGTCTGGTGGGTTTTCAAAAGTCTGTTTGAAAAAGATTTGATTTACGAAGGCTACAAGAGCATGCACATTTGTCCGCGTTGCGAGACGACGCTCAGCAACATTGAAATATCTCAGGGATACAAAGATGTAAAAGATATTTCCGTCACAGTGAAATTCGAACTTTCCGATGAACCGGGAACATTCATTCTCGCGTGGACTACCACTCCATGGACTTTGCCGGGAAATGTCGCGCTCGCCGTCGGAGAAAATATTGAATATGTGAAAGTAAAAGTTGAAAATGAATTTTATATTTTGGCGAAAGAATTGATGGAAAAAGTTTTGCAAGGAAAAGATTATGAAATTGCAGATGAATTTCAGGGCAAAAAATTGGAAAACAAGTTCTACAAACCGCTGTTTGATTTTTTTGTTGACGCTGATTTGAAAAACAAAGAAAATCTTTACAAAGTTGTCACAGCTGATTTTGTTTCCACCGGTGACGGCACGGGCGTGGTTCATCTCGCTCCCGCGTTCGGCGAGGATGATATGAATTTGGGAATTGAAAAAAATTTGTCTTTCATTCAACATGTTGATCCGAGCGGACGATTTACAAAAGAAGTGACTCCGTGGGCGGGCGAGGAAGTGAAACCAAAGGATGATCCGACGAGAACCGATGTCAATGTTTTGAAAGCGCTCGCTGAAAAAGGATTATTATTCTCAAAAGAAAAATACGAACACAGTTATCCGCATTGCTGGCGCTGTGATTCGCCATTGTTGAATTACGCGACTTCATCTTGGTTTGTGCGCGTCGCTTCAATAAAAGATGATTTGCTGAAAGAAGCGAAAAATATTCATTGGGTTCCGGGCCATTTGAAAGAGGGTCGTTTCGGAAAATGGCTGGAAGGCGCGAAAGATTGGGCGATTTCCCGTTCGCGATATTGGGGCAATCCCATGCCGATCTGGAAATCGGAAGAAGGCGATGTTATTTGTATCGGCAGTAAAAAAGAATTGGAAGAATTGTCCGGAGCGACAGTCAATGATTTGCACAAGCAATTCGTGGACAAAATTGAAATTCAAAAAGACGGAAAAGTTTATCGCCGCATTCCGGAAGTTTTGGATTGCTGGTTCGAGAGCGGATCAATGCCGTACGGACAAATGCATTATCCCTTTGAAAACAAAGAAAAATTCGAGAAAAATTTTCCGGCTGAATTCATTGCCGAGGGAGTGGATCAGACTCGCGCTTGGTTTTATGTTTTGCATGTTTTGAGCACTTCGCTTTTCGAAAAAAACGCATTCAAAAATGTGATTGTCAACGGAATTGTTCTGGCGGAAGACGGAAAGAAAATGTCAAAGCGTCTGCAAAATTATGCAGATCCGATGGAAGTCATCAACAAATACGGCGCTGACGCATTGCGTTATTATCTGACTTTGTCTCCGGTAATGAAAGCTGAAGATTTGTGTTTTTCGGAAAAAGGCGTTGATGAAGTGTACAAAAAAGTTATTTTGATTTTGTTGAATGTTCTTTCTTTTTATGAATTGTTTGCCGTTGGCGCAGATATTGAAAGAGAGCGCGTTCAGTCGAAAAATATTTTGGATCAATGGATTCTCTCGAAATTGAATTTGCTCGTAAACGAAGTGACAGCGCAGATGGAATCCTATGATTTGTCAAAAGCGGCCAAGCCGATCGGCGATTTTGTCAATGAATTGTCAACTTGGTATATTCGAAGGAGCCGCGATCGTTTCAAGAGTGAAAACGCTGATGATAAAAATGAAGCTTTGCAAACTCTGCAAACCGTTTTGGAAAAATTATCATTGGTCATGGCGCCGTTCTTGCCGTATTTGTCGGAACATATCTGGATGTCGCTCGGAAAAAAATCTTCGGTTCATCTGGAATTGTGGCCTGATGTTGAATCCGATTTGATCGATGTGGAATTATTGCAACAAATGGAATCAGCGCGCCAAATAGTGGAAATGGGTCTGGCCTTGCGCGATGAAGCGGGAATAAAAGTCCGCCAGCCGCTGTGGGTGCTCGAATACAACGGCGTTGAATTGCCGAGAGCATTGGAAATAATGATTGCCGAGGAATTGAATGTGAAAGAAGTTATTCTGGAAAAAAATCTCTTGAGCGATGAAGGCTGGCCCGACGGATGGCTCCACAGAACCGGAAATAATATTACCGTCGCATTGAATACGGAAATTGATGAAGAATTAAAAGTGGAAGGAGCTTTGCGCGAACTCGTCCGCCAGATTAATAACCAAAGAAAAAATCAAGGACTGACAATTCACGATCGCGTTAAATTGGTTTATAATACTTCGGGAGAATCGCTGACAAAATTATTCGCCAATGAAAAATTGACGGAAAAATTAAAACAATCCGTCTTGGCCGATGAAATTATTTCCGGAGAAGGGGAGAATGTTATGAAAGTGAATGGAGAAGAAATCGCGATGACATTGCTACGAATTAATGAATCATAATTTGGTTGCTGCGAATTCGCGAATTATCACGAATTTACGGATGCTACCACCTCAGCGTGCGGGATCCCGCTCACAGCGGTTATCGGATTTAGTATTTCGGATTTAAAATTTGTTTGGGATTTGGGATTTCGAATTTGTAATCTGTTTGTTGTTTCGAATTTTATAGTTTAATAAATTGCGCACCTAAAAACTATGGACTACATCTACGACGTCATCATCGTTGGCGCCGGACCGGCCGGATTGTTTGCGGCATACGAATTGACAAAGCAAAATCCGACATTGAACATTTGCATGATAGAAAAAGGAAATCTGATTCGCGAGCGCAAGAGTTCTGAAATAATGTGCGGCGTTGGCGGAGCGGGCGCGTTTTCCGACGGGAAGTTGCATTTCACTCCGGTTCTCAGCCACGAAAAAATGCTGCATCTTTATTCTGCCGATGAATATCAGAAATATCTGGATTACACTGACAAAATATTGACTGATTTCGGAGTTGACGCGAAATATTATCCGACTGACATGGAAGCGGTTCAGGAATTGGTCGATGAAGCGAAAAAAAAGGCGATCAAATTGTTTGTGAGAAAAGCGCGCCATGTCGGCTCTGACAAATTGCCGAAAATAATTGAAAACTTCGAAGATTTTATCGTGTCGCACGGAGTGGAAATAAAACCGAATTTGGAAGTCGTGGATGTTATTGTGGAAGACAGAAAAATCAAAGGAGTAAGAACCGTTGGCGGAACGGAAATTTTCGCGCGTTATGTCATCATGGCTCCGGGGAGAATCAATGCGCGCTGGCTGCAGAAATTGGCGGAAAGATTCAAATTGAATTTTTCCTATGAAAAAGTTGAGATCGGCGTTCGCGTTGAATTTTCCGAAGCTGTTCTGAAAAAGCACGCTGATCTGATGTATGAAACGGTTTTCATGATGCAGACTCCGACTTTTGACGACGCTGTTCGCACATTTTGTCCGTGTCCGCGCGGCATGGTCGCTTCCGAACAATATGAAGATTTCATTTGCGTGAACGGACATTCCACCTCGGAACATAATTCGGAAAATTCAAATTTCGCTTTTGTTTCCGAAGTTATTCTGACCGAGCCGATCGAAAACACGATCGCTTACGGAAAATCAATCGCCAAGCTGGCGACAACTCTGGGCGGCGGCAAACCGATTATTCAGAGATTGGCTGATTTGAGAAAAGGACGGCGAAGCACTTGGGACCGAATTAAAAAAAGTTTTGTCCGGCCGACATTGCTGGAAGCCACGCCCGGCGACATTGCCATGGCTCTGCCATATCGAGTTGTGAGCAATGTGATCGAAGGATTGGATATGCTGGACAGTATTTTGCCGGGACTTGCTTCCGGCCACACATTGCTGTACGCGCCGGAAATAAAATTGCGTTCATCGAAAATTACAACCGACAAATATTTGCAAACCGAAATTCAAGGATTATATGTGGCTGGCGACGGAGCCGGCGTTTCCGGCAATATCACGGGCGCGGCTGTGACCGGACTGATCTGCGCTCATGGGATTTTGAATAATTAGAATTTTAATGAAAAAAAAGCCTCGCGGAAAAATCCGGTTGAGGTTCTTTTTTATTGCAAAATTGCATATTTTCGTAATCAAAACGAATTATATTTGACATCCGATCAGATTCAGGTTAAGTTGTAAGTAAGATTATAATAATATGAAACACGTTCAACACAATTATCCGGAAACAAAAATGGCAGTTCTTTCTGCCATTGTCTTTGGTTGCTATCGAAAATCGGATCGCGCCGATCTGTCCGGACGGATTGTGTTAAAATGATAAATTAATACTTCCAATGCGTCCGGCCGGATCGGCCGGGCGCATTTTTTGTGCGCCGCGATCAAGGGTTCATTGACAACGGGATTCACAAAAGGAGGCGCGCATGTCAGGGAAAATCATCAGAGCGTATTTGATTTTCAATTGGGTTTACTATTTTTTCTTTTCATTGGAATTTTCAATCTATGTCCTTTTTTTGAAGGAAAACGGATTGACCTTTACTCAAATCGGAATTGTGAACATGGCTTTTATGGCGGCCGCGTTTTTGCTGGAAATTCCGACCGGAATTGTGGCTGATTATTTCGGCAGAAAATTTTCCGTTTTGCTCGGGATTTTTTCCACCGGACTCGGCGCGTTGATTTATTTTTTCAGCGTGAAGCTCTGGGGATTCATTGCCGCGGAAATCATGTTCGCGTTTGGCTATTGCTTCATTTCCGGAGCGCTCGACGCCTGGGTGAAGGACACTCTTGATTTCAATGGCTGCAATGAAAAAATGGCGCATGTTTTTTCCAAAGGATCAATCGCGTCTCGCGGAGGCGCATTGGTCGGCGGTCTTGTCGGCGGATTGATCGGTATGTACAGTTTGCGCCTTCCCTGGATTATCACTGCCGGAGGATTGTTTCTCGCCACGATTTTTCTGGGAAGAATTATCAAAGAAGAATATTTTAAAAAGAGTGAAGCAATCGGCGCAAGAGCGGCGCTTCGAAAAATGAAAGAGATTTGCGTGGACAGCGTGAAATACGGCTACTCGAACAAAACCGTTTGGAATTTGATTCTCTTGAACACGATTTTCATTCTCGGAACTCAAGCTTTCAACATGCAGTGGTCTCCGCTGTTCGCAGAAAAAATCGGAATGTGGAGTATAAGCTGGATTTACATGCTGTTTTCTTTGTTCAGCATTTTAGGAATAATCGCGGCGAGCCGTGATTTGCGAAAAGGTTGCGCGGAAAAGAAAATGCTTTACATCTCGATATGCCTGAGCGGAGTCGCGGCGCTCGGCGCATCATTTTTCGAAAATGGCTATGTTATTCTTTCGTTTTTCTTGTTTCACGAGATCGGCCGCGGAGCCATGTCTCCGGTGCAGACGGCGCTGATTCAGGAAAACATTCCGAGCTCCATGCGCGCGACCATCGGCTCGTTCAATTCCATGGTGGGAAAACTCGGCGCGGCTGTCGGCTGGATGGGAGCCGGCATTCTGGCAGACTTCTTGCCAATTCAAATGTGCTGGATTATCAGCTCGGGCTTCTTTTTTCTGGCATTGATTTTTGTCCGGAAATTGAAAACAAAACAAAGTGAAATGAATTCCGTTTAAAATGAAAAGGACGCATCTTCCGTGGAAGACGCGTCCTGTTTTTTTTCTAAGCATGCAGACAGTCGAGGACCGCCTGCTTGAACCTATCATACGGCAAGCCCTGTTCCCTTTCGTCAGCATCGTAGGTGACATAGAGAACAAAGTTGCTCGAATGAAGGAATATTTCCGGCCTCACCGCGTCAAAGTAGGTGAGGCTTTCAATTTCTTTCTTCAGTCGATTCATTCCCGCCACCCGATCGGCATCGATGCAGGTGACGGCCAGCGTCACTTTTTCACGGTAGGAAAATTCTGTGACATAAATATCGACATCGCGATAGAAATTGCTTCGCATCGTGTTCCGCAGATCAGAACTGTCCACTGTCATCTGATCTGGGAATATGGCAAAGCGAAGTCCGTTTTTTTTCAGTTTAGCACTATCTTCAAAGAGCTTCAGAATTTCCGGATTTACCAGATGCTTCTGGTGCCAGCCGGCGAGCAACTGAAGTCCGACCCGCATCTTCTCTTCGTCCGTGACAGAAAAAGGAAGATTCGGATTGGTTGAGATTTTTGAAAACGAACAGATCATCTTGCAGATGTCTGTGCGATCGTCCTCAACCCTGAAGTTCGTGCCGTTCGCTTGATTGATCGGCATGACCGCATCAATCGCTTGCCTGCGGACAGACTCGAGCCACGGATCTTCATCCGTAACCGAGTGTCCGCTATCTTTCTCATTCGTTTCCCGGCGGAGCGCGTCCAGCCAAGGAAACTTAGAAAGTTCTTTTTCGAATGTTTCGTAAACCGGCTGTGCGCCGGACGGATTTCGTTTGATTTCTTCTACTGTCCGAAACTGATGATGATCGTAATCATTCGATTTTACGCAAAAAATCAATCCGGTGTCGAGGTGAACAATAATCCATCCACCCTCAACCAATCCGACATATCTTTTTCCGGGCGGAACGAATGCAAATCGAATCGTTGCATTCGCGAACCAGAGAAGATTTCCCAGCAACCAGAAAAATGCGGACACAATCGCGTCCCAGTCGGGATCTTGGTGGGTCACGAGCAGAACCCGCGTAAGTTTGTTCTCCTTGCTCATCGCCGTTCTCCTTGTTTTCAAAGTTCTATTGACTGATGATTATAGCTTAAATTAGAGTAATTGTCAAGGCATTTGAAGGGCTGTTAAATCTTACTTTTTTTTAACTAAAATTAGGTAAAAATATCCTGTATTTTCTGTTAATAAAATTAGCGGAAAAATTGAGTTTCCCTTGATTTTGTTGTAAAATGGTTTTGAGGGGGGTTACGAATGGTTACGAATTTACCACCGCAGCGTGCGGGGTTCCGCTCGCAGCGGGACGAATATTACGAATGGTTACGAATTTACCACCGCAGCGTGCGGGATCCCGCTCCCAGCGGCGATTTAAGATTTCGGATTTAGAATTTAGTATTTTTCAGTTAATAACTTCTATGCTTTCATACATAAAAGGCAAAATAATTTTAAAAACCGAGCATTTTCTTATTATCGAAAATCAAGGTCTGGGCTACAAAATTTTCGTTGCTTCCAATATTTCTCAGTCAGCGCAAAGCGGAAATGAAACGGAACTTTTTCTGTATCAGCATGTGCGGGAAGACTCTCTGCAACTTTTCGGTTTTTCCGATTACAATGAATTGTCGCTGTTTGAATTATTGATTTCCGTTTCCGGCATCGGTCCGAAAACCGCGCTCGGCGTTTTCGCGCTCGCCGGAGTGAATGATATCAAGTCCGCGATTATAAATAATGATTCTTCAATGCTGAAAAAAGTTTCCGGCATTGGAAATAAAACAGCGGAAAGAATTGTTCTGGAATTGAAAAACAAAGTCGCGGGAATCGTCGGCGTGGGAGGAATAAAATCAAAAGAAGAAATGTCCGCTGATTCGGAAGCGGTGGAAGCCTTGACCGCGCTGGGATTTTCTCGAGAAAAAGTGCGGGAAGTTTTGCAGGAAATCGATCCGCAAATAAAAGATGTCCGCTTGATCGTGCGGGACGCATTAAAAAAATTAAAATAAAATTTGTATGAATATTCGTTCAGCCGAAATCAATGAAAAAGAAAAATGGAACCGATTCGTATTAACAAATGAAACCGGCTCATTGTTCCAGTCTTGGGAATGGACGGATTTTATTTCCGCGCAAAGAGAAAAAGCCTGGCGTCTGATCGTCGAAGAAAATAATGAATGGCTGGCAGTGATTTTTCTGTACAAAGGATTTTTGAAATTCAAACAACCTTTTTTATATGCGCCGCGCGGTCCGGTTTCCGCTGATTCGATTGATAATGATTTGAAAGAAAAAATATTTTCAAAATTAATGAATTATATTGACAATGTCGCGCGAGAAGAAAACGCTTTGTATTTTCAGTTGGATCCGCTGACCGGAAATGTCCGCTGGCTGGAAATTTTCGATCGCTTCGGATTTGTAAAATCAGCGCGCGACGCCCAGCCGCGCCACACATTGATACTGGATATTAGAAAAAGCGAAGAAGAATTGCTGAACCAAATGCATCAGAAAACGCGATACAACATTCGCCTCGCGCAAAAAAAAGGAGTTGAAATAATGGTTGACAATAATCGCTTCAAAGAATTTCATGAACTTTTAAAAAAAACGGAATCCAGAAAAAACATTACTCTTTACGAGCAAGATTATTTTGAAAAGCTGTTGAAATATCCGTTCGCGAAATTGTATTTGGCGAAATTCGAAGGCAAGATTATCGCTGCCAATATTATGGTTGAATTCGGCAATGTTACGACTTATTTGTTCGGCGCGACCGATTATGAATTCCGCAGTTTGATGGCTCCGCATCTTCTCCAATGGCAAGCGATGAAAGACGCGAAAGAGCGGGGAATTTATTTTTACGATTTCGGCGGAGCCGCGCCGAAAGAAGCGAAAGGCCATGAAGAAAATTGGTTCGGCTTTACGAAATTCAAAATGGGATTTTCTCCTGCCGCGGAAATCACCGAATATGTCGGTTCATTTGAAAAAGTTTATGCTCCGGTGAAACTCGGAATTTATCGAATGCTGAAAAAAATATCCAATCGCTGAATATCGCGCCGAGATTCGGAGTTTTAATTTTTTGCAGACTTGTAAAACATCGCAAAAAAATTTATCATAAATTCAGGCAACGAATTTTTCTTATGAAAAATTACTCGCGCAAAACAAACAAAAAAATGACGCGCTATCGCACGGCCAGCAATTTTCTCGTCCGCAAGAGCGAATTTTTCAACAAACTGCAAATAAAAGGGAAGCGCGGAAAGAATTTTTTTTCGAATACAAAAACAAATGGGGAAAAATAAAAAACTATTGGAAACAATATTATTCTGGTTCACGCTCACGGCTCTGAATGCCGCGTATTTTTTTATTTATTTTTACTTGTTGGAAATGAGATTTTCTTGGCTTCACTTTTTCTTCGTACTCACCGGCACATTCAGTTATTTTCTCCTGGTGAATTTTTTTCGTTCCCGCGCTTGGCAGATTTTTTGTTATGTTTCAATCTCGGTTTTTTATTTATGGTCATTGGTTAATTTCGCGTTTTTCAAAGTGTTCAATGTTTTCCTCGATTTCAGCGCCGGCCAAATAGCCGGAATAAATCTCAGCCTGCTTTCGATGCTGAAAGATTTTTATTATTTGATTCCGATTGAATTTTATATCGGAATGATTATTCTCCTTTCCTGCGTTATAGTTTCTTCTGTTTACTACAACAAAATGGCTGAAAGAGATATTGAAAAGATTTTTTTCAATGAAAGAATTTTAAATGTGATATCAGTGATCACTCGGTCGAAAAAACAAGTCAGCGCGATAATTATCGTGTTTGTCATTGTGAATATCATTTCTCTCGGTCTGTGTTCGTATTTGTACAAAAATCCGCGCGCTTCGTGGTGGAATGCGGAAAACCAATTGAGCGATATTGGAATTTGGGGACATTTCTATTCTTCTCTCGCCGATAAACTCGGTTTTTTGAAAAATCAGCCGCTCGATGAAGCGAAAGCGGCGGAAGATCCGGAAGAGTTGATTGAAGAAGAGCCGGAGCCGATCACCTTGGTCGGACAGACAAAGAAGATTTACGGAAAAATGAATTTTGAAAAAAGCAATCCGTTGCCATTGCCGCAGTTTGATTCTTTTCCCAATATTCTGGTCGTGCAATTGGAATCGGTCGGATCTTGGGCGATAAACAACAATCCGTCGCCAATGCCGTTTCTAAAATCTTTGATCAATGAAAATATTTCAGTCGATGAATTTCATTCCAACGGCTGTGAAACGATCAATGCCGAATTTTCCTCTCTTTGCGGATTTTGGCCGGACTCATTCGAGCCGGTCAGCTATTCTCATCAGGAAAAACAATTTTACTGCCTGCCGGAAATTTTAAGTGAAAAGTTCAGCTACAACACTTATTTTTTCCACGCAAATCTGCCGGAATTCTGGAGCCGCGATATATTGATGCCGAAATGGGGATTTGAAAATACCTATTTCACGCCTTTTTTCCGCCAAAAAGAAGATGATGCCAATGTTTTTTCCAAATCGATCGATATTTTAAGCGAGGAAGAAAATCCGTTTTTCGGCTACATTACGGCTTTTACAACTCATTCTCCGCATAATGATGAATTGATAAAATATCAGAAAGAAAAAAATAATTTGCAAATAAATTTATTTTCCGGCGCGATCAATCCCGAATACGAATCATCGGAATTGAATGAAACGGAAATGCGGCAATATTTCGGTTTTCTCTCGGCCGCGGATGATGCGTTGAAAAGTTTGTTTGAAGAGCTGGAAGAAAAAGATTTGCGGAAAAACACGGTCGCGGTTATTTACAATGATCATCGGTTTTACAATTTTAAAGAAAAAACTTTGGAGAATTTTAATTTTTACAATGAAAATCCGTTTGTCATCGTTCTCCCTGAAAAACAAAAAGGAAAAATTCAATCCATCGCGTCGCACATTGACATTGCTCCGACAATTTTAAATCTGATTGAACAAGAAAGTTATCAGCCTGAGCCGAATTTTGCCGGAACGAGTTTGTTTTCCGCTGATTTTCCTTCGAAGGCGCTGAACAAATGCCTGAGTAATATTTATTTCACGAACAATGACATTGTGATTGAGGGAAACGCGAAAACCGAGCAATATCAAGCGACATATTTGAAAAAACAAATGACGGAAAATGAAAAAAATAATTTGCTGTCGCTCGTAAAAAATCTGGTGAACAAAAGCGATGAAACGATTTACAGCGACAAATTGACCGAGATTGAGCCTGTTGATGAAAATTAAATGAATTGCAAAAAATCGCAAAAATTTTTTTACGGCTGTCTATTCTTTCTGCTCGGAATCGCGCTCGGAGAAATTTTGAAAATAAATTTGATCGTTTTTTTCGGCTTGTTCTTTGCTTTTCTGCCGATAGCCGTATGGAAAAAGAGCGCGAGCCTGATTTTTATTTGGTGCGCGATTTTTGTTTTCGGAATTTTTTGGAACGGTTTTTCCTCTCCTCTGATCGATTCCGGACATATTTCTTTTTATAATGACAAGGAAAAAGTTTTTTCCGCTGTTATTTCCGCTGAACCGGATGTTCGAACCGATCATCAAAAATTAACGGTTAAACCGATTGATTCCAATGGAAAAGTTTTGCTCAAAACAAGTTTGTATCCTGAATTCGAATACGGGGATTTGTTGGAAGTGAAATGTTTTTTGAATCAGCCGAAACAAATTGAAAATTTCAAATACGACAAATATTTGGCGCGCTCCGGAATTTATTCCGTTTGTTATTCTCCGGAAATAAAATTGCTTGAAAAAGAAAAGGGAAATTTTTTCGTTTATCAAATATTGAAATTGAAAAAAGTCGTGCAAAGAAAAATCAACGCGACGATTTCCGAACCGCAAGCATCTTTTCTCTCCGGAATATTGCTCGGAACGCGGGGCGGAATCCCGGCTGATCTGCAGGAAAAATTCAATATCACCGGCATTACTCATGTTGTCGCGATTTCCGGATTCAACATTACGATTATCGTAATGGTGATAATGAATTTGCTGAAACAAATGTATGTCAGCCGAAAAAAAGCGATTTGGTTTATTTTGATCGGATTGATTTTTTTCGTTATTTTGACCGGAGGAAGCGCGTCGGTCGTGCGAGCGGGAGTCATGGGATTTGTCGCGGTCTGGGCGAAGCACATCGGAAGAAAGGGGAATATTCGCAACATTTTGATTTTGTCGGCCGTAATAATGGTTTTCATCAATCCAAAAATTTTGATTTGGGACAGCGGATTTCAGCTTTCATTTCTCGCCACAATCGGATTGGTTTATTTCTCTCCGATAATGAAAAAATATCTGCGGTTTGTTCCGGAGAAATTCGGTCTGCGAGAAAATCTGGCGACAACTCTGGCTGCGATTATTTTCACTTTGCCGCTGATTTTATTTATTTTTAAACGCTTGTCTCTGGTCGCTCCGATTGTCAACTTGTTAATTTTGCCGGCGATTCCGTTTTCCATGTTTTTCGGATTTATTCAAATAATCGCGGGATTCATATCAATTCCGCTGGGACAAATTATCGGCTGGTTCAGCTGGCTTTTGCTGAGTTATGTGATAAAAGCGGTGGAAATTTTTTCCGCTTTTCCGTTTGCTTCGGTTAATATTGAAATTTCCGCGGCAATGATGTTGATTTTGTATTTCGCAATTATCATGTTTATGCGGCGCGAGAGATTGAAAAATTGATTATTCACAAAAAAAATTTGCCAAATTTATTTTTTTGTACTATAATTCATTCGGAAAAGAGAATAATAATGAATTCGCGATATGTTCAGCTCAACCGAAATTCAGAAAAATTTCAAAGCGATTGCGGTTAAAGCGAGACAAATAATCGCGCAATCAGTCGAACAAATTTCAATTAGAGGAGGGGAGTCTTTGTAGGAGGACTCTCTTTTTTTGGATCCGGTTCAGCCAAACCCGAGCAAGGAGCTGCAATGTCCACAGACAGCGAAAGTGGCAGTTCGAACGTATTCCGGTTTCCGGTGGAAAATCTTTCCTGCAAGCGCAATTATGGCGAGTGCAAAGGAAAGATCCGCGTGGATTGGTCTCGGTCGGAGGTAGATATCTCGCCGCCGAATGTGACGCCTCGCGTCCAGCGGTGCGTGAGCGGTGTGTGCGACTCGTGCGGAAAAAATTCATGGTTCTACAGAACTGTTCCGGCGGAAGAAGCGGAATTGATTATTCTGGAGCAAGAATGCGAGCAGGTTTCAATGCCTGATGAAAACGGCGCTTTGATGATGTAGCCGCTCTCGGCGAAAAAAAATAATCCTCGGCGATCTTATTCGCCGGGGCAATTTTTTTAAAATCAGATTGCTGTTATAATTATGTCATATGAAAAATAAATTTCTCAAAGCCGGATCGTTCGCTTTTTTTCTCTGCATTGCTTTGCTGGGAATTGTTGCGAATGATCGTTTCGATTTTTTTGATTCAAGCCGAGCGGATAAATTGCCGGAAAATATTATTCAAATCGAGAACAATGAAACAAAAAATTTGTTCAAAGTTTATTTTTTTGATGTCGGACAGGGCGATTCCATTTACATTCGCACTCCGGATGAGCAGGATATTCTGATTGACGGCGGACCTGACAACAAGGTGCTGAGCGAACTCGGCCGGGCAATGCCTTTTGGCGACAATGAAATTGACATGATGATTTTGACGCATCCGCACGCTGATCATGTCACCGGATTGGTGGAAGTCCTGCGTCGCTACAAAGTGAAACAAATTTATTATACGGGCGCGTTGCATACTGCGCCGGATTATTTGGCTTGGCTGGAAGAAATAAAAAATCAGGAAATTCCCATGTTTATTATAAAAGATTTATTCGAGGTAAAGCTTGGCGAAGACAGCGAACTGGAATTCATTTATCCGCGGGAAAATTTGGTCAATCAGAAAGTCAGCAATTTGAATGACACTTCGATCGTCACGCGATTGATTTATGGAAAAACAAAGTTTTTGTTTACCGGCGATATTGAAGCTGTTTCCGAGAAGGAAATTTTGCAAAGCGGAGTTGATGTCAGTGCCGATGTTTTGAAAATCGCTCATCACGGCAGCAGCAGTTCCAGCACTGAAGATTTTCTTTCCGCTGTCAATCCTTCAATCGCCGTCATCCAAGTCGGAGAAAACAATTCGTTCGGCCATCCCAGCCTGCAGACATTGAAGCGGCTGGAGCGATTTCAAATAAAAACGATGCGCACTGATATGTCAGGAACGGTCGAACTTTTTTCCGATGGAGAAAAAGTTTTTCACTAGGTGGAAAGAGATTTAGAGATTTAGGAGATACTCAATCTCTCAATCTCTCAGTCTCTAAATCTCTTCGTCTCATAGTTTTCCATTGAATTTATCGAAAGTTTCTTAAAACACTGAACGAAGCGACAACAAAAATTGTCAGACTGAACCTGTCGAAGGGTGACATTTTTTTACGGTATAGTCGGTTTCATTGAATTTATCGAAAGTTTCTTGAAATACTAAGCGAAACGATTACAAAAATTGTCAGACTGAGCCTGTCGAAGTTAATCGAAGCGTGGCAATTTTTGCAGACTTGAAATAAGCCGTAATATTTTGATATAATGCCTGCGAAGATATTTATCCGCGTGTTTGCCGATAGTGTGTTACGAAACTTGTTTTCGTCGCCATTATTCGGCAAATCGCCAACTTTTTTATGGAAAGAACATTAATTTTGTTGAAGCCTGATGCATTGCAGCGAAATTTGATCGGGCAAATCATCGAACGATTCGAACGAAAGGGATTGAAAATCATTGGAATGAAAATGATTCATGTGAGCGATGACAAAGTAAAAGAACATTATTCTCATCATGTGGAAAAACCGTTTTTTGCTGATTTGAAAAATTTCATTCAGAGTTATCCGATCGTTGCGATCGCGCTCGAAGGATTGGAAGCGATCAATACTGTTCGTGTTATTACCGGAACAACTCTCGGACGCGAGGCTGATGCCGGCACGATTCGCGGAGATTTTTCCATGAGCCAATCAAATAATCTGGTTCACGCCTCTGATTCCGCGGAAAACGCGCAAAAAGAAATTGAAAGATTTTTTGATCAGGATGAATTGTTCGAATACAAAAAATTGGATTTTGAAGCGGTTTATTCCAGCGAAGAATTGGAAAAATAATTTTGATCTGATTTTCGAATTTGCTACAATAAAATCAGAACCCTTTCTGGTGCAATTTCTGGTCAAACTTTTTAGCGGGAAGCTCATATTTCCGCGATCCGTGGATTGCAGGTGCGGCTACCCATTTGGCGCACAGCCGAAAAATTGATCAGGCGGGGTTCTTTTGGATTTTATTTCGATTAAATATAATTGAGTTAAATTTGAAATAAATACAAGCGTATGAGCATTGAAGGAATTATACCGCCCGGCAAAATATCCGCTGATGAATTGGATGTTCGACTGGAAGAAAAAACAGGACAGCATTCCGCGAGCGCCAGAGGACAGCGAGGCGAGCAAGCAATAGGGAAAAGGGAGAGACTTCCGCTTGATGAAGCTGCGATGGGCGCAGTTCAACGAGAAAGAATAAAAATTCGGGTTGGAGAGAAAACCAATGTGACGGAACCGCTCTCAAAAGAAGAACGAAAGAAGAAAGTCGAGGAAGCGGCGGCTGCTCAGAGAAAAGAAATTATTAAGGCGACCTTAAACGAATCATTTCCCAATTTTTTCGAACGAAGCTTGGAATCCGGCGATGTTTACGGAGCGTTTCTTCAATTGGACAATGGTTTTCGTTATCAATTATCCGCTTATCAAGAGAAAAAAAAGAAATTCCTTGATTATGTTGACAAACTTTTGGCAGAGTCGATGTCTGAAGCTGTGGAGAAATACCGACAAACATTGGAAACTCTGAAAAGCAATGTTGAGGCGGACGCATATGAAGAGGTGATCGGCGAAACGCAAATTTCAACCGCGGAATTGATTGATGAAGCTCCGGCGGATGAAAAGAAAAAAATGCATTCCGAATATGAGGAAGCGAGAAAAGAAATATTTTCCGTTGCCTTTGACAATGCCATTTCTCAGCGAAATTTTGAGGGAGCGGCCATTCAATTGGCGCAGATAAAAGAAGAATATGGCGGCGCGGATTATGACAAGGTGAAGCAAGTTTTTCTGAAAGAACTTAATGAGGAACTGGCAAAGGACGAGCTGTCAATGTATGAAAGCGCGAAGAAAAGATTGGAAACATTGAAAAAAGCGGTTTTGCTCGACGATTATTCATAAAGCAATTTGAAAATTTAAAATAGAAAACGGCCATCACTGATGCGATGGCCGTCATGCTGATTTTTCGCCTGCGGCTAGAAGAGCCGCGGCCGACGATCCGTCACTTGCGGACGAGTTTCCGCCTTCGACTGCTCCGGGGGCGGAGCGGTGCGGAGCCGGAGGCGGAGGAAATCGTCGAGCAGTCGTCGGACTTCGTCGTTGTTGAGTCCGACGAACTGTTGCTCGTCTTCGCTGGCAGGGGCGGGGCGCGGAGTCTCGGCTCGCGCCGGCAGGCTGAGGAAAGCGATGGAGAGAAACGTTGCGAAGATGATCCCTTTCATGGTAGCTCCTTCTTGCTCGGGTTGAACAATAAAATATATCATAAAACTAATATTTTGTCAATATTGCTTGCAAATTTAGTGAAAATTTGGTAATTTGAAACAGTCGAAAAGTTTCCCGATTAGTGAATAAGTTGTTACATGACAACGGGCTGTAGCGCAGTTGGTAGCGCGCATCGTTCGGGACGATGAGGCCGGAGGTTCGAGTCCTCTCAGCCCGACCAGAAACAAGGATCAAAACAAAAGAAGAGGACGAGAAGCCTGTCCCGAACCGCGCTGAGGGGAGTCCTCTCAGCCCGACCAGAAACAAG
>Ga0180007_10003261_pt1 | contig 18266 bp, 14 predicted proteins | sample MM_PC_MetaG_FD_121122 | JGI IMG/M metagenome (GOLD analysis project Ga0180007, IMG submission 121122) | Groundwater microbial communities from the Aspo Hard Rock Laboratory (HRL) deep subsurface site, Sweden - MM_PC_MetaG | ecosystem: Environmental > Aquatic > Deep subsurface > Groundwater... | reverse complement strand
TCTCCATGCCGGAATCAAATTCCCTTACTTTGTCTTTTTTGCCAAGGATAAGGGGTTGAGACCAGGGGAAACCAATAAGTCCATGCTTATCGCCATGGGTTTTTTAGCCTTTCTGTGTATTTTTCTCGGCCTTTACCCGAAACCGCTTTACGATATCTTGCCCTATGAAGTCCATTACCAGGCATATACTGTCAATCATGTGGTGGCCCAGTTGCAACTGCTTTCCCTCTCGGCCCTGGTCTTTTTCTTGTTTCTTAAGTTACTCAAACGGACAGAGACTATTTCCATTGATACCGATTGGTTTTATCGCAAAGGGGGACGAATCTTTTATTATCTCATGGACAAATCCCTGAATGGCATTAACAGGTTCGCAAATAGAGTCTTGGCCGAAGGATTGGCCGGATTTGTCGGTCGTATAGCAAGAAGTGGCCCGGAAATTTTCACCCTGGGGATCATGATTCCCCTCTGGAGCGTCTCCGGTTTGAAAGGTGAAAAACTTCAGGGCAAGATCGAAACGGCTCGTGCGGCTTTGCAAACGGGAACTGCACCGGTAGGAATCGGGGCTGCCTTGGCGACTGTTTTTCTGGTAATAATTTTTCTTTTAAACTAAGATTACTTTTAATTTCAGTTTAGCGGGTAGGCATGAAGAGGAGATATTTATGATTTCTGTAGAAGAACTGAAAAAGATTATACTGTTTGAGAATCTGACGGACAAGATGCTTGAACAATTGCTTCCCATAGTTCAGGTACAGTCATTTGAGGAAAGGCAGATCATTTTCGAAACGGGCAGCGCGGCCTCATATTTCTACTCACTAAGAAGAGGCAAGGTGTTGTTGGAGGCTGAACTCGCCTCTATGATTATCATCTCCCTGGGCGCTATCAAACCGGGGTACTCATTCGGCTGGGCTGCCCTCCGCAAGGAAGCCATCCACACCTCTATGGCTGTTTGCGCCGAACCCAGTGAAATCTTTATCATGCCTAAAGACGAACTTTTCAACCTTTTTGCAAGAGATCATACCATGGGATTCTTAGTTATGCGGAAGGCGGCCGATATTCTGGAGAATCGCCTTGAACGCCGTACGGCTCAGTTTCTCAAGGTCATCACTAGACATCCCGATATTGCCGAACTTCTGGGTCTGTCATAAAAGTATCCTCTTGTCCTTCTTTTGCGGAACGCAGCCCTGGATTCCGCTATTATCATGATTTCAATACTGTTATATTACGTTACGGACAACAAAAGAGAAACGGTAGTCCCTTGACCGGCTATTGAATCCAAGAGAATCTCCCCTCCATGTTCATAAACGACTTTTTGAGTAACGAGAAGGCCGAGCCCTATACCTCGTCCTGGTTTGGTAGTAAAAAATCTTTGGAAGAGTTGCCCCTTTACCTCATCAGTCATGCCGCATCCATTATCCGTGACTGTGATGTGGATGGTTTTACCGTGATCGGCGCCGGTCCTGATCCTGGTCTTAACAACGACCTCCCACTTCTTGGAAAGATCGACATCATAAATGCAAGCATCAATAGCATTTGAAATCAGATTCACCAATGCCCGACGCATACCGTCATACTCAATATCAGCCTCTTTGAGGTCAGGATCCAGGTCCATGCTCAACTTAACCTTATGAACTCCAGCCTCTTCTTTAAAAATTCTCATTACTTCCGGTACAATTTCATTAAGTCTGCAAGAACCGCGTTGGGGCGCCGTCTGTTTCGCATACCTTAACAAATCAAGGACAAGATCCGAGACTCGCTCTATATTGTGTTGAAACATGGCCCAACCCTCCTCCATCATATCGGGTTTTTCTTTAGTCATGCCTGTGTGGACCATATAGATGCCGCCGCCGAGTCCGGTCATGATATTCTTGATATAATGCGCCAATCCAGACACTGTCTCTCCAATGCTGGCAAGGCGCTCGGTTTTTACCAGCTCGTCCTGGGCCTGCCTGAGGCCAAGCTTGCATTCCTCAACCTTTTTCTCTAAATTATCGGTATAATCCTTTAACTGTTCGCACATGGCCAACTTTTTCTTAGCCCTTTCAAGCGAAACCATTAAAACTTCATCCCGCAGCGGTTTAGTGACGAAATCCGATGCCCCATGCTGGAGGGCAGCTATGGCGGTATCCATATCTCCGTGGCCGGTGATGACAATGACTTCCACCTCTTTGTTCAAGGTCTTGATCCTCTTAAGCACCTCAATGCCGTCAATGCCTGGCATCTTAATGTCGGTCAGAACGAGTTTAGGACATTGTTCCTTGAAAATCTCCAGGGCCTTTTCACCGTTTTCAGCCGTCAACACATCATATCCTTCGCTGGATAAAGAGAGTTTCAACATCTCCAGGATAGGCCGCTCATCATCAATGACCAATATCTTTGTCATTTAGACGCACCCTCTTCTTGATAGGCCGGAAAGCGAACCGTAAATGTAGTGCCCACTCCCAAGACTGATTCCACGCTGATATCGCCCTGAAAATCTTTCACCAGATTATAGGTGATAGAAAGCCCCAGACCGGTTCCTTTGCCCACTTCTTTTGTCGTAAAAAACGGTTCGAATATTTTTTCGCGGACATGTTTTGATATACCCGTACCGGTATCCGAGACCAGGGCCACCACCATACCATCTTTTTCGTGGGTGGAAATTGTGAGTTTTTTAATTTCCTTTGATTCATCTGCATCCAAAGCATCTCTGGCATTGGTAACCAGATTCAGAAAAATCTGCTCCAGCCGGTTCTTGTCGCTCATGATCTTAGGCAGATCTTTACCCAGTTTGAGAATTACCTCGATATTTCGCAATTTGAGTTGCTGGCCCATAATCGTAAAGACATCTTCTATCGGTTTATTTAAATCAACCGGGTAGACCCTAAAATCACTTCTCCTGCCAAAGTCCCGTAAATGGTTGATAATAGTGGCAGCGCGATCCACCTGCTCGTTTATGTTGCGGCTCACTGTCAAGAGTTGATCCTCGGAGACATGCTTTCCCCGCCGGATCATTTTAGCAAGAAAATCGCTTCCTACCCGGATAACGTTCAGAGGCTGATTAAGCTCATGGGCGATACCGGTTGCCATCTCACCAAGGGTAGCCATTTTGCCTGCCTGGATCAACTGGGCATCCCGTTCAAGACCGCGGGTAATATCCACGGTTCTAATAATGAGGGACAGACCAAGGCCTTCATGATGCAGCTTTCGAAACTTGCCGACACGGGCATGTAAATCAACAAAAAAATGACCGCCGTCTTTTTTGCGAGCCCATAGCTTGTGCATAAAGCCATATTCGTTATTAGAGGCAAGTTTGCGAAGCTCTTCACTGATGCGCTGGTTGTCATCATTATTGAAGAGATCAATAAAGGACGTTCCCAGCAATTCCTTGCGGGAAGATTGATATTTTTCCGCAGCCTGCTTGTTTAAATCGAGGATTCTGGCCGTTTTCATCTCAACCATGAACAGCGGATTCGGGTCATAATTAAACAAGACCCGATACTTTTGTTCAGAGGCCTTTAATTCCTCTACAGCCCTCTTCCTCTCATATATTTCAAGCTGTAGCTGCTCAATAGCCATCATCAGTTCGGCTGTGCGCTCCCCGACTCGTTGCTCCAGACCGTCACGAGCCTCCAGCAGCTCCTGTTCCACTATTTTTCGGGATGTAATATCATGTAAAATGTGAACACTGCCCTTTGGTGTGCCGTTGAGGTTTGAGTAGATAGCCGCGCTGATGCTGACGTCCAGGATTTTACCTTCTTTGGTATGTCGCCGGCTTTCTATACCCGAGAAGCTTTTTCCCGACCGCACCTTATCGATCATCATTCTGGTTTCCGGCCAATTTTTCTGCGGGACATAATCCAGTTTCTGTCCCAGTCGCTCCTCCGGCGTCCAGCCGAACACCTGCGTGAAGGCCGGATTAATATAGGTGCATTTGCCCTCCATATCATAGACAACAACAGGGTCAGGACATGCATCCAACATCGTGCGATATCGCTCTTCGCTCTCATGGAGTGCATCCTCGGCCTGTCGGTGCCTGATGACTCTCCCCAGTCGCTTGGCAATCATATTAACGAGATCTCTCTCTTCCTTCAGAAAAGGGCTCTTGTAATCCACCGATTCATCATGAAGATAACAGACTTCCACCAAGCCCACACGTTGGCCGTGTATGACAATGTTACTACTTAGATTCCATTCCGTTTTTTTATAATTTTCAGTCAGATATTCCTGATTCTGATAAGTAATGCGAGCGCATGCAATTTCCTGATACTGAAAGGCGGGGGGAATGAGATCTACCATCCCCTGAAAAATTTCTTCAAATGATGTGTCAAGTCTTTCAATAAGATCGGAGACACCGAAAAGACAGTGTAATTCTTTGACTCTTTTGTTAAGATCTTGCGTCTTCTTCCGTAGTGCATTCCCTCTTAGTTCCAACTCGGCAAGCATTTCTTCTTCAATCTTAAAGACATCCCAGAAAAGCCGGGCCGCCATATGATCCATCAAGCGGATATGGGCCGGCTTGGTGCGGGAGATCTCCTCGGCGATCTCATCGCGGCCCGTCAGCTCAATGATCATATTGAGAACTTTTAACTTATAGAGATCCCGGTAATCCGTAGTCGTATAAATCCGGTGTTCCTGGGCGTAACGGTACCCTACCGTTTCAGGATTGGTATCCGACACCGCTATGATATTCATATGAAGCTGATCAAGCTTTTCAGCAAAGATCATATCCATAAGCGCCTTGCATCCAGGACCGCCGCCGACAATTGCCACATTAATTGTTTTAGTTCGATTCTTCATTTGATTATCAGTAATTGCTTAAGACTTTTGCATATACCGGTTGAACCTCACGGAAAAGGTCGTTCCCTGCCCGACCTCCGACTCAACCGAGACCTCTCCGCCCTGTTCATCTACTATCTTCTGGGTGATGAGAAGACCGAGTCCTGTGCCGCGGCCCGCCTTGGTGCTGAAAAATCTGGTAAAAAGCTTGGCCTTTACCTCATCCGTCATCCCCGCTCCATTATCAATGACTTGAAAAAGAATGACCTCGCCTGAACCTGCATCGCTTTCGAGCCTGGTCTTTACCTTGACTTCCCAGACCTTTGATGTATCTATATCGTAAAGACAGGCATCAATGGCATTCGAGATAAGATTCAGCAAGACATCATTGATACCGTCCTGGTCTAACAAGGCCTCTTTCAGGTTCGGATCCAGGTCCGTGCTGAGCTTTACCCCGTGTTGACCGGCCTTCTCTCTCATGAGCTCAACGCCTTCTAAGACTATCTTGTTGGGACTGCATACGGTTGGCTCAGGCAGCCTTTCCTTTGAATATTTCAATAGATCAAGCACCAGATCCGAAACCTTCTCAATATTGCGGCGGACCATGCCCCATCCATCTTGCTGCATACGGGCTTTTCCCTTGGCCATGCCTACGTCGACCATATACATGCCCCCACGCAGGCCTGTCAGGATATTTTTAATGTAATGGGCCAGTCCGGCGACGGTTTCCCCTATGGTGGCAAGACGTTCGCTTTCCATCAATTCTTCCTGAGCCTGCCTGAGCTCCAGTGTACGCTCTTCGATTTTCTGCTCTAAATTCTTGGTATAATCCTTTAACTGGCTGCTCATGGCAATCTTCTGCTTAGCCCTTTCAAGGGCAAGAAGCAGCGCTTCAAATCGTACCGGCTTGTTAATGAAATCCGAGGCTCCGTACTTGAGCGACTCAATCGCGGAGTCCATATCGCCGTGTCCCGTCACGACAATGACTTCCGTATCCTTATCTATGGCTTTTATCCTGCGAAGAACCTCCAAGCCTTCTATCTCGGGCATTTTAATATCGGTAATAACAAGATTGATGCCTCCTCCTTCTTTCTCGAAAATTTCCAGCCCTTCTTTGCCGTTTTCAGCAGTTATGACTTCATATCCTTCACTCGTGAGAAAGATATCCAATACTTCCAGAATGGCACGTTCATCATCAATTATGAGAAGTTTTGTCATTGAAACGGACCTCGTCTGTGTAAAAACAGACCTCGTTAGCGTACATCTAAAAAGATGCGACTTTTTTGGACATGAGGAAATACATAATGAAGAAAAATTGTAAAACTCCAATCAAAAGGCCAAATGCATCAATTTTCACATTTTTCAATGTTTAATTTTTGATCGAAATACAATAAAAATAAACTTGTTATAATATGATTAAAGTTTAGGGTTTAGGAGGTCTGAAATAGGAAAACTCAGTTCTAATATAGTGCCGGTGTCAGAGGTTGACTTAACAGAAATATCACCGCCAAAATCCTTTACTATTCTGTATACAATTGAAAGTCCTAATCCGGTTCCCTTGCCCACTTCTTTTGTCGTAAAAAAGGGGTCAAATATTTTCTTGAAGATTTGATCCGGTATACCTGGACCGGTATCAGAAACAAGGACGACCACTTTACCCTCCTCTTCATGAGTGGTGATGGTAAGTCTTTTTTCCGTTCCCGGACCTTTCGCTTCCATCGCTTCTCTGGCATTGGTAACCAGATTCAGAAAAATCTGTTCCAGCAGGTTTTTACTGGCCAGGATCTTTGGCAGACCTTCATCCAGTTGGAGGTCAACCTCAATGCCCCGCGATTTCAACTGGCTTCCTAAGAAGGAAAATACAGCCAGAATCGATTCGTTTAAATCCAGTGGATAAGATCTGGAGGCGTTTTTACAGCCAAATTCACGCAAATGATCGATGATCTTGGCGGCCCGATCCACCTGACAGCATATGTTACGGCTGACCTTTAATAATTTGTCCTCGGAGATCTTCTTTTTCTTCTCGATCGATTTGGCAAAAATATCAGACCCCAACCTGATCACGTTTAAAGGCTGGTTGAGTTCATGGGCAATGCCGGTGGCCATCTCTCCCAAGGTGGTCATTATACCTGCATGGGCAATCTGGGCTTCCTGCTCCAGACGTCTCGTGATGTCAACCGTCCGGATAATATAGAAGGGTCCCGATGACTTCCGCTTTTTTTGAAACTCTGTAATCCGGGCATGGAGATCAATAAAAAAATGATGCCCGTCTTTTTTCCGTGTCTCTATCCTCGGCAGGATGACTTCGCGTTCCTTTTGGGCGGCTGAGCGGAGTTCCTGCCAGAGTTGATCCGCATGTTCGGGATCAAGAAGGTTGAGAAAGGACATATCTGACAATTCCCGAGAACTGTATTGATACTTGATGCCGGCCTGCTTATTTGCATCCAGGATCATGGTTGAGTCGGCATCAACCCTGAAAAGAGGATTTGGATCGTAATCAAACAGAAAACGATATTTTTCCTCTGATGCCCTCAAGTCCTTCTCTATCGATTCACGTTCATTAATTTCATACTGCAACAGCTCATTTGCATGCTTTAATTCAGCCGTACGCTCTCTGACACGATGTTCAAGCATATCGCGTGTATTACGTAACTCCTCCTCGGCACGCTTTCGTTCCGTAATATCAACAATATTGCCCAAGATCGCCTTGTTTCCCTTATATTCTATGCATGTATTTCTCCTTAAAACCCATATCGTCTCACCGTCCTTTGTCAGGCCTTTGGCTTCATACTCCGAGGGAGCTTCTTCCCCCAGCAATCGTTTTTCCTTTATCTTTTCGGTCAAAGGCCTGTGTTCGGGATGAACCAGTCTCCAGGATTCTATGCCAATTATTTCGTTTTTTGAATATCTGTAAGTCTCGACAAACTTGTTATTGGCAAATGCAATTTTTCCATCCTGGTCGATAATATAGATCCCGGTGAGTGAATTCTCAACCAATGTGCCATACTTTTCCTCAGCTTCTATGAGAGCCGTCTCGGATTGCTTGCTTTGAGTAATTTCCTGCACAACTTCAACCATTTCGGTGAAGCGGTCATTTATCTTCTTGATCGGATAGCCGCGAATAAGCCATACTCGACCATCCGGTGTTGTCATCTCCATTTCCTGTGGCAGGCCTGTTTCATGAGCCCTTTCAACGGGACAACCTGTGCATGGTTTATCGCGTCTGGCCCAAATCTCGAAACAGTTACGTCCTACAATTTTTTCAAGGGGCAAACCAATGGTCTCGGAAGCAGCTTTATTGGCCCAGAGAACTTTATGCCCGGTATCTTGAAGCACAAGATGCTCTAAAAGGCTGTCAAGAATAACTTCCTTTTCGATTTCCTTGTTTTTCACTGCTAACATGGCAAAAAACCCATTGTAAAAAAGACACTTTTTGAGCAATTAATTATCCGAATTTACTATATCATAGACCTTGACATAATCAACTGTAAGATGATAAATATCAACGTAACTATATGTCTTGTTTATGAGGCGTCATAATTTCCAACATACTATTATCAAGTCAAGATTTGCCAAGGAATTAAAGGATTTCTCTGAGGAGGAACAAAATGACGAAAAAAATATTAATTGTTGACGATGAGCCGGATATTAGAACCTTTATCAGCGCTGTCTTAGAAGAGCATGGTTATGCAACCATAGGCGCTAATAACGGGGTAGAAGGGTTGGAACTTTTGCGTAAAGAGACTCCGGATCTGGTATTGCTGGACCTGATGATGCCTAAAAAAAGCGGCATCAGCATGTTTCAAGAGTTGAGAAAGGACCCGAATTTGAGCAATATTCCAGTGGTTGTCCAAACAGGAGTTTCCGAGGTGACAGGAGTTGATTTTAGGAACTTTATGTATCAACAACCATTACGTGATGAGAAGAAATTTGTTGAAAGCACGGGTCTGACAAAATACACGATACCGGATGGTTATATTGAAAAACCGATTGATCCTGATGAGCTGATCAAGGCTGTTAAGAAAGCCTTAAAAGAAGAGTAATAAAGGCACATTGCAAAGCCGTTTATTCTACGGTCATATTGGGGGGGGGTAAGGTTAAACCGCCGAAATTTCCGTGCGCGATTTTCACAGGCTGTTCCTGTCTGATTCAACCCGCGCTTTTTAATGTTAAGTTTTCAACAAATATGGTTCAAATATCCTAGTAATTTAGCAATATTACGCACAGAAAGCCCATATCCCATCAATTCCTTTATCCGCTCCACATTCTGATCAATCCTGCTTTTCTGCAAGGTGCCTTAGGATTTGCCCAGCGTCTGGCCCTGTGCCTTCTTCCTTGCCATGACCTCTCTGGTGCAGACTGATCAGATCACTCTCCAGTTCAGCAAATTGTTTTGCTCGGCCGCGTTTCTGGTGATCTCCTATTCCCTTTCCACCATGCTCACAAAACACATCCGCGAGACCGATAAAAAAAGGCAATCGCTGCTCATCGATGAAGAGCACTCCAACAAACTGGCATCCATTGGCCGCCTGGCAGCCGGCGAGCCCATGAAATTATTTTTACGACCAAAACGCCTGGCAATGGCTCAGGCTTCGGACTTTCAATAACTTATGGGCTGTTAAGAAACTCAGTGGGGAAATCACGGTAAGCTCCGAAGTCGGCGAGTGGGCTACCTATGAAATCCTTTTGCCGCGTAGACCCGACAACTCAGCAGAGAGAGATAACAATGAGTGAAATGAAGGTATTGATCGTTGACGATGAGGTAGAATTCGCTTCAACCCTGGCCGAACGGCTCGAACTCATAGACATCGTGGCGGAAACTGCCAACAACGGCAAGGATGCTCTATCAACCATACTTGTCCGGCCGCCGGATGTCGTTATCCTGGATCTGAAAATGCCTGACCTGAGCGGCCTGAAGGTGCTGCACGGTATTAAGTCGCATGATCCATCAATTGAAGTCATCATGCTGACCGGATACGGTGATATGGACTCCGCCATTGAGGCGCTCAAGTACGGTGCCTCGGATTTCATTACCAAACCGGTACGACTTGAAGTGCTGCTGCTTGCCATTGATAGGGCCAAACAGAAGATTGCCATGAGCCGGCAGTTAAAGGATTATACCAAGAATTTAGAGCAGAAAATCGAAGAGCGTACGCTGGAGCTCAGGCAGGCTCAGGAAGAATTGATGGCAAGCGAACGTCTTGCCACCATAGGGGAAACCGTCGCCGGACTGGCCCACTACATTAAAAATATCCTGACAGGCCTGCGCGGGGGCAGGTATATGGTCGACGTAGGCATGGCCAAGGGAAAACCCCGTATGCTGCAAGATGGATGGGGTATGGTCCGCCGCAATATTGAGAAGGTTTCAGGACTTGTGCTTGATCTTTTGAAATATTCAAAGGAAAGGATGCCTGAGCCAACCGTATGCAGTCCCAACAAGATAGTCTTAGAAGGCGTTGAGCTCATGAGAGCAAAAGCCGGTCAACACGGGGTAAAGCTCAGCACGGACCTGGATCCGAACCTGAAAGAGGCCTTGTTAGACCAGGACGGAATTAATGATATCTTGCTGAATCTTATCTCTAATGCCATTGATGCCTGTCTTTACGATACAGATACTGCAAAGGACTGGGAAGTCAAGGTGAGGACCAGGCTCGAAAGCGATGCAGGTTCAGGCGAGGCCATTCTTTTTCAAGTCATTGATAATGGAGCGGGGATGACGGATGAGGTAAAGGCCAAGCTTTTTAGCAGATTTTTCAGCACCAAGGCTGGCCGCGGCACAGGGCTAGGCCTTCTCATCACCCAGAAGATAGTAAGTGAACAGGGCGGAGCGCTCTCATTTGAGTCGGAGGTCGGGCAGGGAACGACCTTTTCCGTGAGGTTCAAACGGTCTATGCAAAAATCGTAAGCAATTACTGATAATCTGTAGTTCAGACTTGAACTGACAGTTACCGGTTTTCCAGAGGTGTCTCTGTCAGTTCAAATTCAGCTACCAGAGATGCCCGCCAAGATTGCACTCGGCCAGCATTAACGAATCGCTTCCTTTGAGGGGAGGCAAATTTTTTGTGGTTTGGGTTCAGTTCCAAGCGCCGGCAAATTGGTATCCCATTTGGTACCCCGTCAAAAAAAAGACAAAAAAAGGGGTTACGGAAACACCGTAACCCCTTGGTAAAACTGGTCGGGATGAGAGGATTCGAACCTCCGGCCCCTTGAACCCCATTCAAGTGCGCTACCAGACTGCGCTACATCCCGGCCTTATTCCTCATGAATCATTTTTATTGTAAACGATCTATTTAGCATGACGGATGAATAACTGTCAAGAAGCATTACGCGAAACTTATTATTCATCCTGCAATATTTGCCGGATGGCAAGCAGTTCGGATTTCAGCCCGGCCAGAAGGGCCGTCACATCCTTTTTGCTTTTTTCCGGCTGACCTTTCAGCTCACTGCCTTTTCTGCCGGCAAAGAGTTTTTTCGCTCCCGGAATGGTAAAACCATCTTCCTTGAGCAGCTTTTTGATGGTCAGAATATTTTCAACATCAACCCGGCGATAGAGGCGCTGCTTGGAGGAAGCTCGCTGTGGCCGGATCAGCTGTTTGAATTCCGACTCCCAGTAGCGCAGCACATGCTGCTTGACCCCGGCTATTTCGCAAACCTCTCCAATCTTGAAGTATCGTTTGTCAGGAATAACACCTTGGTGTTCTGCTTCCTCACCGATTTGGCTTTCCATATGATTGTGAGGTTTGCCGGTCACTTATCCGCTTATCTTGATGATTTACGTTTCTCTGTCAGCTCCACTGTTCTATCGTAACATCTTCAAACGAAAAACTCTTCCCCATTTTATCCATCCGGCAAATCAGGAATTGATTTTCTGCCGCAGACTCTTGCTCGCCTTGAATGATACCATGCTGCGTTTGGCAATTTCCATGGTTTCGCCGGTGCGGGGATTTCTGCCCATGCGAGGGGCTTTATTTCTTACGGTAAAGGTGCCGAACTGGACGATCTTAACAGACTCCTCATTCAACAGAGTCTGCTTCAGCGTCGAAAAGACAAGATCGACCAGCTCGCCGGCGCTACGCTGGGAAATACCCAGCTTTTCATTGATCGCCTGGGCGAGTTCCTTTCTGGTGAGATTTGATTTCATGCGGTTATACCTCACGTAACTGACCGTCAAAATGAGTCAGTAATATATCGATAATTTTCTGGTGCTCCAGGACTACGGTTTCATCATCAAGTGTCTGTTCAGCTGATCGGTAGGTAACTTTGATAGCGACACTCTTCATCCCCTTGCTGATCGCCCCGCCGCGAAAAACGTCAAAAAGTTCGACCTGCTCAATGAGAGAAATGCCGGAATGCAGAATCGACTCAACCATCTCACCTACGCGGACCTGTTCGGGAACAACAACGGCTATATCCCATTTCACTGAGGGAAACTTGGGCAGAGAGGTAAACTGTTTTGTATCTTTTGCTACTGCAAGCAGTGCGTCAAGATGCAGATTAAGGAAATAAACATCCTGCTTGATGCCGAAATCGGTAAGCACCTTTTTGTCAATCCGGGCAAAGCACCCTAAGGATTTTCCCTGAACGCTGACCCGGGCAAAAGTGTCAGTCTCACAATAAGGTTCCACAGCCTCCCGCGCAAGATCAAAATCGATACCTGAAAAACCAAGACCGGCAAGCAGGGTCTCAATCACGCCCTTCACATCGTAAATATCGCATTTTCCCTCTCCCATATGGAGAAGCGGGGCGCCGGGCAACCTCCGCCCACTCAGCACGGCAGTGAGATAGGTGCTTTCCTCCGGCTGCTCAAGACCAGTGCCCGGCACGAAACATTTGCCGATCTCAAAAAGTCGGATATCGGCCACCTGATAATTAACGTTGCGCCGCACATTGTCAAGCAGACCGGGAAGCAGCATGGAACGCAGCACGCTCTGGTCCTCGGCCAGCGGATTAAGCAGCTGCACCATTTTTTTGCGCGCATCATCTTCGGCAAGCCCCAGCATGTCCAGATGGCGGGGATTAACGAAACTGTAGTTGATCGCCTCATAAAAGCCAAGGGCGGTCATGGCTGCGGAGACATCCTGGCGCAGTTTGCGGGCCGGATCCTGCCAGGCTGCCGACATGGGCACCAATGGCATGGTCTGGGGAAACTCGTTATAGCCCTTCAGCCGGGCTACCTCTTCAATGAGGTCAATTTCCCGCTCCAGATCAACGCGAAAACTGGGGGGGGTAACCAACAGGGTATCGTCGCTAAACGGCTGGACAGCAATTTCAATGGCGGACAGCATGGCGGTGATCTCATCAATGCTGAAATCATAGCCGAGTAGATCATTTGTCCTGTTTACCCGCAGCGTGATGGGTTCATTATTTTTCACGCCCTCGGCACAGTCAACCCCGTTTGCTACCACTTCAGCGCCCGCCACCTCGCAGAGCAGACGGACAGCCCGCTCCATGGCAATAGGGGGAAGCTGTGGATCAACCCCGCGCTCAAAGCGATAGGATGCCTCTGTTGCCAGATTGAGGCGCCTGGCGGTGCGTCGGACGCTCACCGGAGCAAAACAGGCGGATTCCAGCAGCACCTCAGTGGTGTTCGCATCGACCTCGGAGTTGGCCCCGCCCATCACCCCGGCGACAGCCACGGGCCGCTCGGCATCACAGATCATCAGCATGTCAGAATCAAGGGTCCTTTCCACATTATCCAAGGTGACCAGGGATTCTCCGGCCCTGGCCCGGCGGACTACAATGACTCCGCCGTGCAGCTTCTTGAAATCAAATGCATGAAGCGGTTGGCCATATTCAAGCATGACGAAGTTGGTGACATCAACCACATTGTTAATGGGCCGCTGTCCTACGGCCAGCAGTCGCTTCTTCAGCCACCAGGGGGATGGCCCTATTTTGACATTTTTTAATAATCTGGCGGCGTAACGGGGGCAGTCCCCATGCTCGACCGTAACGCTGAATTCACAATTTTCACCGGTCAAGCGGGGAATGTCATGCACCGTAACCGGCGGATTTAATGAGGTGCCGCAAAAGGCGGCGCTTTCCCGGCCAATGCCCATGACTGAGGCGCAGTCAGGACGGTTGGGGGTTAGATCAACTTCAATGACCGTATCCTTGAGCTCAAGCGCCTGGGCAAGATCAGCACCTGACTCATGCAACCAGGTGAGCTCCATGATGCCGCTGTGACTATCGCTGATACCCAGATCCTTTTCTGAACAGAGCATCCCATGGGAAACCTGGCCGCGGATCTTGCTCTTTTTGATCGTCATTCCGGAGGGCAGAACAGCACCGGGCAGGGCAAGAGCGCTGAACAGACCGGCTCTGGCATTGGGCGCGCCGCAGACTATCTGCACCTTTTCCCCACCAACCGCCACCTGGCAGACCACAAGTCTGTCCGCATCAGGATGGGGTGAGACCGATAGAATCTCGGCTACCTTGACCCCGTCAAGCCCGCCGAAAATCTCCTCAAGCGCATCAACCTCCAGGCCGGCCATGGTGAGCCGATCAGCCAGTTCACCCGGGGTGATGTTCACATCAACAAATTGTCTCAGCCAGTCAAAAGTAAATTTCATGAACGAATCGGTATAAGGTTTTTAGTCTGTAGGGACATAGTCTATAAGTGTTTAGTTTGTAAGTGAGGAAAAATGAACAAATGAGGCTCCTTGAGCACCAGCATTTCGACCATTTTTATGAACATATTTCATGTCTGAACACCTAAAAGACTACAGTCTAACACTCTTAACAACCTGGTAGTTTCCGTCAAAACTGGGAAAGAAAACGCAGATCATTTTCATAGTAGAGCCGGATGTCATTGATGCCGTATTTGAGCATGGCAATACGCTCTACGCCGAGACCAAAGGCAAAACCGCTGTACTCCTCCGGATCATAGCCCACCTGTTTGAACACCTCGGGATCGATCATGCCGGCACCGAGAATCTCCAGCCATCCGGTCTGTTTGCATACCCGGCAGCCCTTGCCCCGGCAGATAACACAGGCGATATCAATTTCAGCACTTGGTTCGGTAAAGGGAAAGAAACTCGGCCTGGCGCGTATGGCCGTGCGCTCATCAAACATCCGGGCAATAAAAACACCGAGCACGCCGCGCAGATCGGCAAAAGAGACCTTTCTGTCCACCAGAAAACCTTCCACCTGATGAAACATCGGGGTGTGGGTTATATCGGAATCGCAGCGGTATACCTTGCCAGGGGCGATCATCCTGAGAGGCGGCTGCCGGTTTTCCATGATGCGGGCCTGCATGGGAGAGGTGTGGGTGCGCAGCAGCAGACTTTCATTGATGTAGAAAGTGTCATGCATATCCCGGGCTGGATGATGTTTGGGAATGTTCAGGGCTTCAAAATTGTAGAAATCAGTTTCAACATCCGGTCCCTCGGCAACGCCGAAGCCCATGCCCTCAAAAATGGCGCAGATCTCTTCCATGATCTGCGTTACCGGATGCAGCTTGCCTAAAGGGTAAGTACGGCCCGGCAAAGTCAGATCCACGGTGGAGGTACCGCTTGTTTTAATACGAACGGCTTCTTCCAGTTCCGTCTTTTTGGAGGCAAACTGATCTTCGAGATCTACTTTAATGTCATTGGCCAGCTTGCCGAGTCGGGGTCTTTCCTCTGCGGCAACCTGACCAAGTTTGCGCATCAGTCCGGTAAATTCGCTTTTTCGGCCGAGATATTGGACCCGGAACGGCTCAAGGTCCTTCAGATCATTAAGAGCTGCCAGGTCCCGGCATGCCTCATTCTGCAGGCGAAGTAATTCTTCTTCCATAAATTTACCAAAAAAAGTCAACTCCGTACCGATTATGGGAGAGGACTCTCATGCCTGATAATGAATGGCCCTGGGTAGGGCCATGATTGTTTTATAGAAAGTCGACTCCGATCTTCCATGGGGAATCACTATCATTCCGCACGGATGCGGCTCGCAGGAGCCAGGGGAAACGTAACGGAAATCTTCCGTTACGATCAGGAAGCGAGCTTCGCAACAGCTGAAAAGGCGTTTGGATCGAGAATAGCCAAGTTGGAGAGAACCTTGCGGTCAAGCTCCACATTCGCTTTCTTCAGACCGCCTATCAGACGGCTATAGGATGTGCCATTCTGTTCGGCTCCTGCACCGATACGCACGATCCAGAGACGTCTGAAATCACGTTTTTTGGCGCGGCGGTCACGATAGGCATAGGTGAGAGCGTGATCAACCGCTTCTGCAGCCGTACGGTAAAGGCGATGGCGGGCTCCACGAAAACCCTTGGCCAGTTTAAGAACTCTATTTCTTCTGCGGCGTGCTTTAAAACCGCGTGTCACTCTAGGCATTACAATCTCCTTGATCTACATATAGGGCAGAATACGTTTGATCCCTTTATGGTTGGCGGAATCAACAACTGCTGACTGGCGCAGATTTCTTTTCCTTTTAGTGCTTTTTTTCGTCAGAATATGACTGGTAAAAGCCTTTCTGCGAATAAGCTTGCCGGAACCGCTCAATTTAAAACGTTTGGCAGCTCCTCTATTGGTCTTCATTTTTGGCATAACATATACTCCTGTTTATAATAAAATTACAAGTTCTAGATTTCAGCTTTGCAGCCTGAAACGGATCACAGAGTAATCCGTTCGCTAAAACTTGAATACCTATAAAAATCTCTATCCCTTTTCAGCTCTTCATTGCGCCCATGGGGGGCTACAACCTAACCGGCAACTATCAATTTTTGACTATCTCGAAAAAAACTCTCGACAGCCATACAGCGCATGATAAGTTGCAGATAATCGTCACGAAACTTCTGAGCCGTGACTTTTAGCGATACTATCAACCTTTCGGCGCGACGAACATAACCATCTGACGGCCTTCCATGGTCGGCGGCTGGACAATGACAGCAACATCTTCCAGGATTGCGCCTATCTGATTCAAGAGTTCCAAACCCAGGCTATCGGCATAGACGATCTCTCTTCCCCTGAATCGCAAGGTCACTTTAACCTTATTTTTCTGCGCTAAAAATTTTCGAATATTGCGGACCTTGAAATCAAGGTCATGTTTTTCGGTCTTCGGGCGGAGCTTAATTTCCTTTACCTCGACAACGGCCTGTTTCTTCTTGGCCTCCGCCTGTTTTTTGCTCTGCTCGTATCGATATTTGCCATAATCCATGATCCGGCAGACCGGAGGTTCTGCCGAGGCTGACACCTCAACGAGGTCAAGGCCTACCGCTTGCGCCTTTAACATGGCCTCTTCCGTCGAGATTACACCAAGCTGATTTCCATCCGCATCAATGACCCGCAACTCTTTCTCTCTGATCTGGTCATTTACTCTGGCCTTCACTTCACGGCCGCTCTTAACACTCTTTTTTCTTTTAATACGCTTACCTCCACATTATTCCATACTAAAAACTTTACAAAGCCTGCCTGTCCGAGCACACGACAGTATCAGCGAATCCGGCTCTCCTCCCGAATCATCTCTGCAAAATCCGATACGGACATGGGATCGAGGTTCTTACCATCGCGCAGGCGAACCGTCACCGTATCCGTATCCTTCTCTTTATCTCCGATAATCACCATATAGGGAATTTTAGCAAGCTGTGCTTCTCGGATCTTATAATTCAACTTTTCATTACGGGTATCCTTTTCCACCCGCACATTGGCCTGACGCAGCTCCTGATACACCTTTTCAGCATAATCAAGCTGAGCATCCGTGATATTGAGAACCTTTGCCTGCACGGGTGCCATCCACAGCGGAAAGGCTCCGGCATAATGTTCAATGAGAACACCGAAGAAGCGCTCCAGCGAACCCATAAGCGCCCGATGGATCATGATGGGCTGATGGTCCCTGCTGTCTTCCGCAGTATAGGCAAGCTGGAAACGCTCCGGCAGGTTGAAATCCACCTGAATGGTGGAACACTGCCAGGCGCGCCCGAGCACGTCCTTAATCTTGATGTCGATTTTAGGGCCGTAAAAAACCCCCTCACCGGGATCAACCGTGTAGCTCAGCCCCTTCTTATCCAGGGCCATCTTCAAGGCGTCGGTGGCCTTCTGCCAGTTCTCATCCGAGCCTACATACTTCTCGGGTCGGGTGGACAGATAAATATCATATTCACTAAAGCCGAATGTCTTTAAAATGTGAAGATTTAAATCAATAATATTAAAAATTTCTTCTTCAAGCTGCTCCGGCAGGCAGAAAATATGTGCGTCATCCTGGGTGAAACCGCGCACCCGCATCAAACCCTGCAGTGCGCCGGTACGTTCGAAGCGGTAAACCGTTCCCAGTTCGCACCAACGGATGGGGAACTCACGGTAGCTCCGCTTCCTGGTCTTGTAAATAGCGATATGGAACGGACAGTTCATGGGCTTGATCTGATAGCTCACATCCTCCACTTCCATGGGAGAAAACATGTCATCCACATAGAAGTCAAGATGACCGCTGGTGGCCCACATCTCGCGTTTGGCGATATGCGGGGTATACAGCAACTCATAGGCGTTGCGGTAATGTTCGTCCTTCCAGTAATCTTCAATGACCCTTCTCACCAGCGC
>Ga0180007_10003260_pt1 | contig 18267 bp, 27 predicted proteins | sample MM_PC_MetaG_FD_121122 | JGI IMG/M metagenome (GOLD analysis project Ga0180007, IMG submission 121122) | Groundwater microbial communities from the Aspo Hard Rock Laboratory (HRL) deep subsurface site, Sweden - MM_PC_MetaG | ecosystem: Environmental > Aquatic > Deep subsurface > Groundwater... | reverse complement strand
TCACATCAATCCAGTCCGGAATACCTCTCCTGACTACAGTCTCCACCGCCTCAACAATCTGGGACACCTTCTTGCTCTTCTCCTTTGCCGCAATTTCATCTCCCGGTCTCACCTGGTAAGAGGGTATATTGACTTTCCTGTTGTTCACTAAGAAGTGATTGTGCCTTACCAATTGTCTCGCCTGCTTCCTGGAGGCGGCAAAGCCCATCTTGTAAACAACATTGTCCAATCGAGATTCAAGCAATATCAACAGATTTGTCCCGGTAATCCCCTTCTGTTTTTCAGCACGGTAATAATAGCCCCTGAACTGCTTTTCCAATAAGCCGTAAATCCTCTTGACCTTCTGCTTTTCTCTAAGCTGCACCCTGTAGTCCGAGAACTTTCCCCCGCGCCTTTGGCCATGCTGTCCCGGCGCATATGATCTTCTTTCAAATGCGCACTTGTCACCATAGCATCTGTCACCCTTCAAATAGAGTCTCAGATTCTCCCGTCGGCACAACTTACATGAAGAATCGATATATCTGCCCAAAATAGCCCTCCTGCCTTGGTTATTGGTTATTGGTTATTTGGTGTTTTGTGTATCGTTATACTCTTCGCCTTTTTGGAGGGCGGCATCCGTTATGCGGAATCGGTGTGACATCCCTGATAACAGTAACCGTAAAACCCTCTACCTGAAGAGAACGCAAGGCAGATTCTCTGCCCACTCCGGGACCTTTAACCCGTACCTCGGCCACCCTCATCCCCTGGTCCATCGCCTGCCTGAGTGCGTCCCGCCCGGCAAGCTGGGCCGCAAAAGGTGTGCTCTTCCGCGATCCCTTAATCCCTCCCCTCCCCGCGCTTGACTGGGCGATTACATTTCCGACAGGATCAGTAATCGTCACGATGGTATTATTAAAAGTGGATTGTATATGGATTATTCCAGAGGGGACGTTCTTTTTTTCCTTCTTGGTCCTGCTTCTTTTTCTTCCGGTTTTTGCCATCCTATTCCCTCAAATTTCTACTTTTTCTTTTTTCCCATTACGGACCTGCGGGGTCCTTTTCTCGTCCTTGCGTTGGTGCTGGTCCTTTGACCCCTTACAGGCAGACCCCTCCTGTGCCTCAACCCACGATAAGCGCCGAGATCCATCAACCTCTTTATGTTCATGGATATTTCACGCCTGAGATCACCTTCTACCTTATGCTTCTCGTCAATGACCTTCCTGATACTGGTAATCTGGTCAGGTGTCAGATCATCCGATTTGACGCCCCAATCTACCCCCGCCTCGGAAAGTATTTTCTGCGAAGAAGCCCTCCCAATACCATAAATGTAAGTGAGGGCGATCTCTATCCTTTTTCCCCTTGGTAAATCGACACCCGCGATCCTTGCCAATCTCTCACTCCTCTTTCCTTAATAGTCTAAGGTCTTGCGCATCATTACAATCATAAATGATGCCTGCTTGATAGGTCTCCCGTCATCCTTGTCTCTGCTTATGTCGGGGATTCTCACAAATCACCCGGGTAATCCCATTTCGCCGGATGATTTTGCATCTGTTACATATTTTTTTGACTGACGGTCTTACTTTCATGACGCAAAGATCCTCTCATTTCAATTCTACGATCTTCCGCAGCGGGGATAAAAGAAAGCTACTCCTTGCTTCCCCGATACACAATCCGCCCCCTGTTTAGGTCGTATGGGGATAATTCCACCACCACCTTATCCCCGGGCAATATTTTTATAAAATGCTTCCTAATCTTGCCGGAAATATGAGACAAGACACGGTGGCCATTCTTGAGCTCGACCCTGAACATCGCATTAGGCAGGGTTTCGATCACGACCCCTTCGACTTCGATGGCTTCTTCCTTCGGCATATTGCATTTTCCGAAAACCGGTCCATATCAGACATAATTATTGAGATGGCCAATCTACCTCCTCTTCCCAAATCCCTTTTTCATAAAACTTTCATAATGCCGGGTCAACATATGGGATTCTATCTGGTTCGTAGTATCCATCGCCACGCCGACCACAATCAGCAGCGCAGTTCCACCAAAATAGAATGGGACATTCAGGTGATAGATCAGGATATTGGGCAAAACGCAAACAGCCGACACATAAATCGCTCCAGAAAAGGTCAGCCTCGTCAATACCCTATCTATATATTCCGCCGTATTCTTGCCTGGCCTGATACCAGGGATAAATCCTCCGGATCTTTTCATATTATCGGCAACGTCTACCGGGTTAAACTGCACGGCAGTGTAGAAATAGCAGAAGAAAAAAATGAAAGCTACATATATTAGCGTATAGATGATATGTCCGGGGTTCAGGGCATTCACAATATGCTGGAGCCAGGGGAATTCATCCACACTCAGGAAATTGGCGATCGTTGCCGGAAACATGATAATGGAGGAGGCAAAAATTGGTGGAATCACACCAGCCGTATTCACTTTCAAAGGAAGATGGGTGCTCTGTCCGCCATACATCTTGCGACCGATCACCCGCTTGGCGTATTGAACCGGTATCCTTCTCTGGCCCCTTTCAACAAAAACAATTATGCCAACCACCATAATCATGAGAGCAACTACCATGGCCATGAAAAAGGGGGTGAGTTCACCTGTGCTCATCAGGCTGAAACTGTTTGCGACACCCGCCGGAAACCCTGCCACGATACCGGCAAAAATTATGAGTGAGATTCCATTGCCAATCCCTCTCTCTGTTATCTGCTCTCCCAACCACATGAGAAATGAGGTCCCGGCAGTCAGGGTTATTACCGTAAGAAGCCGAAAACCCCAACCCCCGGCAGGAACAATCATCGCTCCGCCCGGACTGGTCATGTTCTCGAGGCCGATGGCAATACCAAAGCCCTGGATAATACTCAGGATAACTGTCCCGTAACGGGTATACTGGGTTATCTTTTTACGCCCCTGCTCCCCCTCTTTTTTCAGCTTTTCAAGGTAAGGCACGACAACTGTCATCAACTGCAAGATAATGGAGGCGCTGATATATGGCATAATGCCCAAGGCCATCACCGACATCTGACTCAGAGCGCCACCGGAAAACATATCAAAGAGGCCAAAAAGGGTCCCTTGTCTCGCGCTGAAAAATGCTGCCAAGGCTGCCCCGTCTATCCCGGGAGTCGGGATATGGCACCCTACGCGATAAACTGCGAGCATAAAGAGTGTGAAGAGAATCTTTTTCTTCAACTCCGGTATCTTAGTGATATTTTGAAAGCCACCGATCATAAGACTATCTCGTGTCCCAGATGACTGCTGAGAATTGAATACTCAACATACTATTAAATTATCTCAACCTTACCGCCCGCGGCCTCGATCTTTTCTTTAGCCGTCTTGCTCACCTTGTGAATCCTTACAACAACCGGTCGGGAGATCTCCCCGTTACCCAACAGCTTAATTCCGTCCATCATTTTCTTGACCAGCCCGGCCTGTCGAAGAATCTCTACATCAAGAAAGGCGTTTGGCTCAAACCGGTTCAAGTCCTCTACGTTGATGATGTTGTACTCTTTCTTGAATATATTGGTAAAACCCCTCTTGGGCAATCTTCTCTGAAGAGGCATCTGCCCGCCCTCAAAACCGGGAGGCACTCCCCCTCCAGAACGTGACTTCTGCCCCTTGTGCCCCCTGCACGCGGTTTTTCCATGTCCTGAACCGGGACCTCTTCCAACTCTCTTCCTCTTTTTCCTGGAACCCTCAGCGGGTGAAAGCTCATTGATTCTCATCCATTTTCCCCGTATTTCAACCCAGCTTAACCAGGAATGAAACTTTCTCAATCATGCCCCGGATAGCTGGCGTATTCTTCAACTCCACTGTCTTATTCAATTTGGTCAAACCTAATCCCCTCAACGTTTGACGAATTTTCTTGTTCTTACCTATCCCGCTTCTGACAAGGGTTATCTTAATCGTTTCAGTCATTATGAAATCTCACCTCAAGCGCCGGTTGAAGTCAATTCATCTGTAGATGCATGACGCCGTCCCGTTCTAACATTTTTCCAGATAAAAGCCCTAAGCACCTGCCTCCTCAACCATTTTGCCTCTACGGAGCATAATTTCTTGCGGACTCCGCAGTGAACGCAGTCCTCTGATTGTTGCCTTCACGATATTATGAGGGTTATGGGAACCGAGGCATTTTGTGAGGATATTCTGAACGCCTGCTGCCTCTAAAACCGCACGAACCGCTCCTCCGGCAATCAAACCGGTGCCCGGTCCGGCCGGCTTCAACAATACGCGGCCAGCGCCCCATCTTCCTATCACTTCATAAGGTATGGATTTATCATCCAGGCGAACCTTGCCCATATCTCTTCTGGCTTTTTCAATCCCTTTCCTAATGGCTTCAGGCACCTGGTTTGCCTTTCCCAGTCCACTTCCGACCATCCCTTTGCCATCCCCTACAACAACGATAGCGCTGAAGCTAAACCGACGGCCACCCTTCACAACCTTTGCCACCCGGTTAATATGGACTACTTTCTCAATTAGCTGTGCTTCATCCTCTCTCTCGAACAATGGAAATCTCCCTCTTTTTAAAATTCCAGTCCACTTACGCGCGCTGCATCAGAAAGTGCCTTCACTCGGCCATGGTACAAAAAACCGTTCCTGTCAAAAACGATTTTCTTGACCCCCTTCGACAGTGCCAATTCGCCGATTGCAGAACCGACGACTGCAGCACCCTTCCTATTCCCGCCGTCTTTCCCGATCTTCGAGCGAAGGTCTTTTGACGATGAAGATGCCTCCGCCAACGTCCTCCCCACGGAATCGTCTATGATCTGGGCATAGATATTTTTAGCGCTTCTAAAAACACATAGGCGGGGTCTCTCAGGGTTCCCCTTAATCTTCCTGCGTACCCTGCTTCTTCTTCTCAGTCTTTTCTCTGTTCTACTAACAGCTCCCATCTCGGAAACCTCATAATCCTTTTCTGCTTATTTCGTGGCGCCCGCCTTGCCAGCCTTTCTCCGGATCATCTCGTCAGCATACTTGATCCCTTTACCTTTATAAGGCTCCGGCGCTCTGAGTCCCCGAATTTTAGCGGCAGTCATTCCCAAAAGTTCCTTGTCAATTCCACTCAAGACAATCCTGCTTTTTTCTATATTTGCATCTATCCCATCTGGAAGGTCGAAGGCTATCGGATGAGAATATCCGAGATTAAAAACCGCCACCCTCCCTTTCAATTCGGCCTTGTACCCTACCCCAACAATCTCAAGGACCTTTTCAAATCCCCTCGTAACCCCTATAACCATGTTGTAAATAAGCGCCCCAAAAAGACCGTGAAGAGACCTTGCCTCCCTTGATTCATCAACAGTCAGAACCGAGATCTTGTCCCCGTCTTTTTTCACGGATATCTTGGGGTGAACATGGCATTTCAGTTCACCTTTAGGACCTTTCACACGGAGAAGATCTCCTTGAACCTCCACCTCGACATCCTTTGGTATCGGAATAGGCCTTTTGCCTATACGTGACATTCAAAACCTCCAGCTTCTTGTCCCGCCTGAGGCGGAGTTTAATCGTTTACCAGACAATACAGAGGATCTCTCCTCCAACTCCCGTTTTTCTTGCCTCATTATCTGTCATCATTCCCTTTGATGTGGAAACGATGTTGACACCATACCCGTTTAACACCTTGGGAAGTTCATCACACCCTGCATAGACACGGCAACTCGGTTTACTCACCCTCTCAAGCCCTTCAATGACCGGGTCGCCCTCTTTATCATATTTCAGAAAGATCCTTATAGATCGGTGTTGACCGTCAGAAATAATTCTGAAGTTCTTGATGTACCCCTCGGATTTTAGCACTTTGGCCACACTTATTTTCACATTCGAACACGGGATATTCACCAGTTCATGTGAAGCCCTCAGTGCGTTCCTTATTCTTGTCAACATATCGGCAATTGGATCCGTCATGGTCATTGTCTGCTATGCTCCCTAATCACTATAGCGCTTAAGATAAAATTTTTACGGAAATAAGATCCTTTTTCCGTACGTATTTGTATATTCGGACCTCCTTCTCAGGTGTCCGAATAATGAAATTCCTCGTTCACCAACTCGATTTGACAACCCCTGGAAGTTCCCCTTTGGAGGCTAAATTCCTGAAGCAAATGCGGCAGAGCCCGAACTTTCTCAAATAGGCCCTGCTACGACCGCAAATGGGGCACCTGTTATATTGACGGGCACTGAACTTCTGTTTCCTCTGGGCCTTAACAACAAGCGACTTCTTTGCCAAAACAACCTCCCTCTCTACCCCTAACACCCCTAATTCCGGAAAGGCATTCCCAGATGTTTTAATAAATAAAGGCCTTCCGCATCGGTTTTAGCCGTTGTTACAATGGAGATATTTAGACCTTTCATCTTGTCTATTTTATCGTAATCTATTTCTGTAAAGACGATAAACTCCTTTATCCCTATACTACAGTTGCCTCGACCATCGAACACCTTGTCCGAAAGGCCCCTGAAATCCCGAACACGAGCCAGACCCGCATTGAAAAGTTTGTCTAAGAAATCGAACATCTTTTCACTCCTTAGCGTAACCATGCATCCAATAGGCATGCCCTGCCGGAGCTTGAAACCTGCAATCGATTTTCTGGCCTTGGTCACAACCGCTTTTTGTCCGGCGATCAGGGTGAGTTCCTCAACGCCGGAATCAAGGGTCTTAATATTCTGTATCGCTTCTCCCAGTCCCATATTCAAAACAACCTTTTGAATACGTGGGACAGCCATGATACTCTCGTAGCTGAACTCTTTCATCATAGAGGGTACCACTTCAGAATGGTATTTCTTTTTCAATCGAGACAATAATCCTTCCTCCCCAACCTGTAGAGACTTAACTACTTATCCATCGGTTCGCCGCATTTCTTGCATATACGAACCCTTGAACCGTCTTCGAGTAGACGCTTTCCTATCTTTGTGGGCTCGGCGCATTTATCACAAACAATCATTACATTGGAAATATTCAGCGGTGCCTCCTTTTCGACAATACCCCCCTGCCCGGTCTTGGGACTTGCCTTGGAATGCCTTTTGATGATATTGACTTTTTCGACAATGACTCGCGCTTTCTCAGTATCAACCTTCAGGACTGTCCCGATTTTGCCCACTTCCCTTCCAACAAGAACTATTACCTTGTCATTCTTTTTGATTTTAGGATGCTTTTTCCGCACTTTTTTAGCTCCACAGCGCTGATTTGTCTGTCCCCGACATTAGGAGGCTGTAACCTCCCGATTAGAGCACTTCCGGGGCCAGTGAAATAATCTTCATAAATTTTTTTGCCCTCAATTCCCTTGCCACAGGTCCAAAAATCCTGGTCCCAATAGGCTCACCCTGCTGGGTGATCAAGACAGCAGAATTATCGTCGAACTTAATATGAGATCCATCCGTCCGACGGATCTCCTTGGCCGTTCTGACAATCACCGCCCGGGCAACATCCCCCTTCTTGACCTTGGAATTTGGCATCGCCTCTTTAACAGCTACAATAATTATATCTCCCACACTTGCGTATCTCCTTTTGGATCCACCCAACACCTTTATACAGGAGACCGATTTAGCGCCAGAATTATCAGCTACCCTTAATCTCGTTTCAGTTTGTATCATCTCATCAACTCCGGTGAACGATTAGATCGCTTGGCTCTTCTCTATAATGTCAGCAATCTGCCACCTCTTTCTCTTACTGAGGGGCCTGCATTCAATAATCCGCACCTTGTCGCCAATTCCGCAAATATTACCGGCATCGTGGGCCATATATTTCGCACGCCTTCTGACATATTTATTGTATGTAGCGTGTTTCGTTAGCCGTTCTACCAAAACCACGGCTGTCTTGTTCATCCGGTTACCAATAACAGTTCCTACCAGTCTTTTTCGCTGTCCACGCTCTCCCATCACTACCTCGTGTTATTCGATCGCCCCTGGAATTGACAATTCCTTAAGCACGGTTTTTACTCGCGCCAGATTCTTTTTTATCTTGCGGATCATAGCGGTGTTTCCCAACTGTCCTGTGGCTTTCTGAAACCTCAGGTTAAACAGCTCCTGACTCGCTTCTCTCTCTTTCTCTTTTAACTCTTCTACACTGAGTTCTCTTAATTCCTTGGCCTTCATAAGCGTTACGTTCCCCTGGTTATGAATTTCGTGGCAAACGGCAGCTTATGTCCTGCCAAGCGAAACGCCTCCCCTGCCACACTCTCTGGGACGCCTTCCAGTTCATACAAGACTCTTCCGGGCTTTACGACAGCTACCCAACTATCGGGAGCCGCTTTACCTTTGCCCATCCTGGTCTCTGCGGGTTTCTTGCCGACAGGCTTGTCTGGAAAAATTCGTATCCACACTTTTCCACCACGCTTTACGTGCCTCGTTACGGCAATTCGGGCCGATTCAATCTGCTGGGCTGTCATGAGGCCACATTCCAATGCCTGCAAACCGTAGTCTCCGAATTCAAGCGTGCTGCCTCGGTAGGCCTTTCCCTTTGTCCTGCCCCTTTGTCTTTTACGATACTTGACCTTCTTTGGACTGAGCATAAAATCTTCCTACGTCTTGATCTTCTTTTCGGGTAATATCTCACCCTTGAATATGATCACCTTGACCCCAATCACACCATATGTGGTGAACGCTTCAGCAAATCCATAATCTATGTCAGCCCTGAGGGTGTGAAGCGGCACCCTTCCTTCTCGGTACCATTCCCTGCGTGCCATCTCAGCTCCCCCTAATCTGCCGCTACAGGAAATTTTTATGCCTTGGGCCCCAAACCTCAATGCCGAGCTTACACTTTTTTTCATAGCCCGTCTGAAAGCAATCCGCCGGACTAACTGCATGGCGACATTTTCCGCGACTAACTGGGCATCGACCTCGGCCTTTCTCACCTCTTGAATATCAAGGATGACATCCCGCTTTATCCTTTTTTCCAGGTCAGCTTTAAGCTTCTCAATCTCTATTCCCTTTTTCCCAATTACAATCCCGGGCCTGGCGGCATGCATCCGAATCCGGACCTTGTTGGCCGCTCTCTCAATCTCAATCTTTGAAACACCGGCCTGGAGAACCCTCTGCTTCAAAAATTTCCTGATATTGAAATCCTCTAAAACAAAATCGCTATACTTCTTATTAGCAAACCACTTGGAATCCCAACTTCTGTTGATCCCCAATCTAAAGCTGACCGGATGAACTTTTTGTCCCAATATACACCTCCAGCGTGATCAAAAGGTCTTTTCAGCTAATCAACGACCCACAACCTATTTCTCGTCCAAAACAACCGTAAGATGGCTGGTCCTCTTCCTTATTCTGGTTGCACGCCCAAGGGCCCTCGGCCGCCATCTTTTCAACGTCGGTCCTTCATCAGCGTATACCTTTGCGATGTAGAGCGAGTCCACATCCATGCCAGCAGTTTCTTGGGCGTTTGCCACCGCCGAATTGATTAATTTTTTCAATATCCGTGCGCCTCGTTGAGGCGCAAAAGAGAGCAAATTCAATGCCTCTTCCACTTTCTTCCCCCGCACCTGTCCCATAATTATGCGAATCTTCTGGGACGAAATCCTAACAAACCTTGCCGCTGCTCTTATTTCCATTTTAGCTCTTCAAAACAAACATAGAGATTCAGGGGTTGAGGAACGTTCGAAACCCCCTTATTCAAGCTATTTCTGTTTCCCTTTCAGCTTCGATTTCTTGTCCCCGGCATGACCATAAAAAGTCCTGGTAGGAGCAAATTCACCCAATTTGTGACCCACCATGTCTTCTGAGACAAAAACCGGCAAAAACTTCTTGCCGTTGTGAACAGCAAATGTCAGGCCCACAAACTCGGGTAGGATTGTCGACCTACGCGACCATGTCTTGATGATCTGCCTGCTAATCGTACCACTTGCCGCCTCGACTTTCTTAAGCAGATGATCGTCTACAAACGGCCCTTTTTTTAAAGATCTCGGCAAAATCTATTCTCCTCTTGCTCCGTTCAACGATTATTGGCTGCTACCGGGCACATTCCAGGTTACTTGGTTCGACGCTTAACAATAAGTCTGTCGGTTCCTTTTCTGACCCGGGTCTTATACCCCTTAGTGGGAACACCCCACGGCGTTACCGGATGTCGGCCGCCCGAGGACTTTCCTTCCCCACCGCCATGAGGATGATCCACAGGGTTCATGGCAACGCCCCTTACATGAGGTCTCTTTCCCATCCATCGATTCCTGCCAGCTTTACCGATGGTTATATTTTCATGGTCCAGGTTTCCCACCTGCCCGATCGTCGCCTTACATTTCTGAAAAACCAGCCGTACTTCGCCGGAAGGAAGTTTGACTTGAGCATATTTCCCTTCCTTGGCCATTAACTGGCAATAACTTCCTGCGCTTCTGGCTAACTGCCCACCATGCCCCACGTTAAGCTCAATATTGTGAATGTGGCTTCCCATGGGAATATCCCGCAACGGAAGGGTATTACCGTCCCTGATTTCCGCTCCCTTCCCCGACATCACCCGGTCGCCCACCTGAAGTCTGTTAGGGGCCAAGATATATCGTTTTTCACCATCTGCGTAGTGTAAAAGCGCGATATTGGCAGACCGATTGGGATCATACTCAATAGAGGCCACTGACGCAGGAATGCCGTCCTTGTCCCTCTTGAAATCTATCAAGCGATATGCACGTTTGTGACCGCCCCCCCGGTGCCGAATTGTCAAACGACCTGCTGAATTCCTGCCGCCGCTCTTCCTTAACGGCTTGAGAAGGCTTTTTTCGGGCTTTTTCCTTGTTATTTCCTCAAACTCAGAAGAGGTCTGAAATCTCCTTCCTGGCGAGGTTGGCTTGTGAGGTTTGATGCCCATTTTTTGCTCCGCGTCCTTATATAGTCTCTAAATCTTCCTGCTATCTATAGATTCTCAGATTCTCAGATGTCAAATTTGTGTTTTTTTCTCTCACAATCATTTACTTGATTTTTTTCAATCGGTAATGGCCAAATCTCAGGCCCTGGCCCAGACCTGATTATACAAGGGGGGCAGCTTGTTTCACTCGCTTACCCAGGCCGCAAAACATATCGTGCTAACGTAGTTATGTCGCGCCAGGGCGGGCTTCAATCCTAAAATCACATTCCTTCAAAGAACTCTATGTTTTCACCTGGGGCCAATTTCACGACGGCTTTTTTCCAATGAGATTTCCTCCCAACATTTTTCCCCATCCGTCGACGCTTGCCCCGGACATTCATTGTCCTCACATCTAAGACCTTCGTCTTGAGAAGAATCTCCACAGCCCGCTTGATCTCTATCTTGTTTGCACCCATGTGCACTTTGAAAGAGACCTGATTGGCATCGCTCTTCTGCAGATTGGCCTTTTCGGTAATGTGTGGCTCCTTGATTACTTGATAGATATCCACTATGAAACCAACGCCTCCTCTATTTTCTGAACGGCGGGACGCTCCAAAAAAAGGTGATCATATCTCAAGATGTCATATACATTCAGCCCCTGATACCGCATAACCTTTATCAGCGGGACGTTCTTAGAGGATTTCTCTAAGTTCTCCGATTTATCATCTGTGACGATCAGGGCTTTTTTTACGTCAAACTTCTGCATTGCTACCACAAAGTTTTTTGTCTTGATCTCAGGAAGGTTGAAATCCTCAACAATGATGAGATGATTGTTCTGGACCTTGTCTGTCAAGGCCATACGCAATGCCGCTTTTCTCACCTTCTTGGGTACCTTCTGTGAATAATCCCGTGGAGACGGCCCAAAAGCCACACCTCCACCCCTTCTTGTGGGAGATGAACCCCTGCCGACTCTTGCCCTGCCGGTTCCTTTCTGTCGCCAGAGCTTGCTCCCGGAGCATTTTACATCTGAACGGCTCTTTGATGCGGCAGTCCCTGACCTGCGGTTGGAAAGCTGGCCAACCACAACCTGGTGCAGGACATGCCTTTTTATGGGAACACCAAAGACTTCATCTTTCAGTTCCACTTCCGAAACTTTTTCATTTTGAAGATTATATACATCCGTAACAGTCATATATACACCGTATTGAGGAATTCCGAATTCAGGCCCCAGTGAAATCGAAAACGAAAAGGCATTTCACGGGGTGAAGATTGAGGGGTGGCACAAAACACAGGTCAAATACCGGCTCGGGCCTTCCAGATCTCAAGAAAACTATTTGGGCATCCGGGCACCGCCCCTTTGACTAAAACTAAGTCCATTTCTGGCCTTACATCCACCACTTTGAGATTCTTGACTGTGACATGTTGGGATCCCATCCTGCCGGGCATTTTTTTCCCTTTTTGAACTCTTCCAGGGGTAGCGCTACTTCCGATCGAACCTGGGATTCTATGTGAGCGGGAACCGTGGGTCTTTCTTCCCCCGGAGAATCCCCACCTTTTGATGACACCGCTGAAACCTCTCCCTTTGCTGAGCCCCCGCACATGAACCAATTCGCCAATTGAAAAGATATCGGATTTAATTTCCTGCCCTAATTGAAAGGCCTCCGGGTCATCAATCCTGATCTCTCTCAACTGGGAAAACAACCTGCCTCCCGCACCCTTAAGATGACCCTTCAACGGCTTGTTCGTCCGGCTTTCCTTTTTCGGACCATAACCCATCTGGACAGCGCCATAGCCTTCCTTTTCACGGGTCTTCTTTTGTATCACCACACAAGGTCCAACTTTCAGAACCGTTACCGGAATGCTTCTCCCCTCTTCGAGGAAATAACTCGTCATACCTATTTTTTTTCCAAAAAGCTTGTTGATCATAGGGATTAAGCTCCAAATTAACCTTGCACCGTCTTCGACTCCTGTTCCCTCAACAAAACCTGCTACAGCTTGATCTCCACATCCACCCCAGCCGCAAGGTCAAGCTTCATGAGAGAGTCAACAGTCTGCTGAGTTGGCTCTAATATGTCCAATACCCGCTTGTGTGTTCTTATCTCGAACTGCTCTCGTGACTTCTTATTCACATGAGGGGATCTAAGAACACAATATTTATTGATGACCGTGGGGAGGGGAATCGGTCCGGCCACTCTGGCCCCTGTCTCTCTTGCCGTCTCCACAATCTCCATGGCAGATTGATCCAATAGTTTGTGGTCATAGGCCTTCAATCGGATTCGGATCTTCTGGTTGGTTATCATCCCGGTCTCCTACTCGATAATCTCGCTAATAACGCCTGCGCCAACGGTCCTTCCACCCTCACGAATCGCAAACCTCAACTCCTTCTCCATCGCTATCGGGGTGATCAAAACAACTTCCATCGCTACATTATCTCCAGGCATCACCATCTCAACTCCCTCTGGCAGCGTCGTTACACCCGTCACGTCCGTCGTCCTAAAATAAAACTGGGGACGATATCCATTAAAAAACGGCGTGTGACGACCACCTTCTTCCTTCGTCAATATATACGCCTCCGCCTTGAATTTAGTATGCGGCGTTATGCTCCCAGGCTTCGCAACCACTTGACCACGCTCAACTTCATCACGCTTCGTGCCCCTGATCAACACCCCTATGTTGTCGCCAGCCTGGCCCTGGTCCAATATCTTCCGAAACATCTCAACACCCGTACATACCGTCTTCATCGTCGGCCTGATTCCAACTAACTCCACCTCATCGCCTACCTTCACAATACCCCGCTCCACTCGACCCGTAACAACCGTCCCGCGGCCAGATATACTGAATACATCCTCTATCGGCAGCAAAAACGGCTTGTCCGTGTCCCTCACCGGCTGCGGTATGTAACTGTCAATCGCATCCATCAATTCAAATATGGGCTTCGCATCATCAGAATCCGCATCATCACTCTCCAGAGCCTTCAATGCACTCCCCCGTATGATAGGAATGTCATCCCCTGGAAATTCATACTTCGATAACAACTCCCTCAGCTCAAGCTCAACCAACTCTATCAGCTCTTCATCATCGACCATGTCGCACTTGTTCAAAAATACAACCATGCTCGGCACACCTACCTGCCGCGCCAACAATATGTGCTCCCGCGTCTGCGGCATCGGACCATCATCCGCTCCAACCACCAGTATCGCACCGTCCATCTGCGCAGCACCCGTAATCATGTTCTTAATATAATCCGCGTGACCCGGACAATCCACGTGCGCATAATGCCGGTTCCCCGTCTGATACTCCACATGCGCAGTCGCTATCGTGATCCCCCTCGCCTTCTCCTCCGGCGCCTTGTCTATCTCATCAAACGGAACATACTCCGCCCACCCTTTCTTCTCTAAGTGCTTCGTAATCGCCGCAGTCAAGGTCGTCTTACCATGATCTATATGCCCTATCGTTCCCACATTTAAGTGCGGCTTCGTCCTCTCAAATTTCTTCTTGGCCATCTCTTGCCCTCCTAAGATAATTCTACCAACAGCTAAACGCCAAGGACCATCAAAAACCTCAAAACCCCCTGCCTACCCCTTACTGCCGTTTACCGAGGCCTTTGAAAAACGTTTCGCACTGTCAGCGAGATGAACACTACCCAAAGGCTGAGCGAAATTGAATGTTTTTCGAAGGTCTCTTACCAACGATAGTGAGCGAATGCCTTATTGGCCTCGGCCATCCTGTGAGTATCCTCTTTCTTTTTAATAGCGGCGCCTCTCTCACTGGCGGCATCGATGAGCTCTCCCGCCAATTTGGCTGCCATCGACTTTTCACCCCTCCCGTTGGAGAAGTTGATAATCCACCGTATGCTAAGGGCCTGCCTTCTCGACGGTCTCACTTCCGTCGGCACCTGGTAAGTAGAGCCGCCGACTCGCCTCGATTTTACCTCGACAACGGGCCTTACATTTTCAAGTGCAGACTGAAAAACTGCTAAAGGGTCCTTCTTCGTTTTCTCTTTTATAATGTCAAACGCGCCGTATATGATCGATTGGGCTGTGCTTTTCTTCCCTTTGTTCATCAAGCTGTTAATGAATTTAGCGACAAGCACGCTCTTATATTCTGGATCCGGTGTTGTCTTTCGTTTAACGACCACTCTCTTTCTGGGCATAAAATTTCTCCAAAGCAGGAAGTAAAAAATCCAGGCCGATAGGGCCTGGCTTCGTTTCCACCGTTCTTACGTTACGAACCGTGTGACCGAAGGCCCTTTGGCCTTTTGGCACCATACTTGGAACGACCTTGTCGGCGATCATCTACGCCCGTCGTATCCATGGTGCCCCTGACGATGTGATATCTGACCCCGGGCAAATCCTTCACACGCCCTCCTCTGATTAAGACAACCGAATGCTCTTGAAGGTTGTGACCCATCCCCGGGATATATGAAGTGACCTCAATCCCGTTCGTCAGTCTTACCCTTGCCACCTTTCGCAGTGCAGAGTTCGGTTTCTTGGGTGTCGAGGTATAAACCCGAACACACACCCCCCTCTTCTGAGGCGCACCTTGAAGGGCACGTGTACTGACCTTCTTTTTCGGTCTGCGGCGACCTTTCCTGATAAGCTGGTTGATAGTTGTCATACAATCTCCTTAGCTCTGACTAAATCCATGCTGTATATGCTGCGTTTACCCCTGAAAGCATAAAACTTATTTATATATCCCTTTTACTCCACCTTGTCAAGGCAATTTTTGCTAATACCGAAAATTTAACTGCTGACGCCAATTTCAACATTCCTGTAGGACTTCAGGCCGGTTCCTGCCGGAATCAGGCGCCCCATAATCACGTTTTCCTTAAGTCCCCGCAAAAAATCTACCTTCCCCGCTATGCTCGCCTCGGACAGGACCTTCGTCGTTTCCTGGAAAGATGCCGCAGATATAAAGCTCTCTGTATTGAGAGACGCTTTGGTGATGCCTAAAAGAAGGGGCCGTGCAAGGGCTGGTTTCCCGCCCTTCTCAATAATTTTCTTGTTCTCTTCCTCAAACCGCCACTTTTCAAGATTGTCCCCCAAGAGGAAGTCGGAATCACCAATATCCGTCACGCTCACCTGTCGCACCATCTGCCGTACAATGACTTCGATATGCTTGTCATTTATCCTTACGCCCTGGAGCCGGTAGACCTCCTGTACCTCATCAACCAAATATTTTGCCAACTCCTTCAGTCCCCTGATTTTCAAGATGTCATGGGGATCAGCAGAACCATCCATCAGCGCTTCCCCAGCTCTCACATAATCTCCGTCCAGAACACTTACGTGCTTTCCTCTCGGAACAAGATAATTAACGGGGTCGCCTACATCGGGAGTAATCGTCATTTTTCGTTTACCCTTGGTATATTTTCCAAATGAAACGACACCATCTATCTCGGTAATTATGGCGGTCTCCTTCGGCTTTCTTACTTCAAATAGCTCGGCGACCCGTGGCAACCCGCCTGTAATATCCTTTGTCTTGGTGGTTTCTCTGGGGATTTTTCCCAAAACCGCGCCGGGGCCTACCTGATCCCCCTCGTTCACCATAATGATAGCGCCCACAGGGAAATAGTAGCGAGCCTTGGCCTTTTTGCTTCCCGGCAGTCCGGCCGTCTTTCCGCTGCTGTCTTTGATGGAAAGCCGGGGCCTGACATCCATATCACGATCACGGGACTCAACGATTACACGGCTGATTTTGCCAGTTACCATGTCCCGTTTTTCCTGCATTGTACGGCCTTCTATAACATCACCAAATTTGACAACGCCCGGGACTTCCGTCATTATCGGTATGGTAAAAGGATCCCATTCTGCCAATACCTGGGACGGCTTGATCTTTTGACCGTTTCGCACCTTCAGAGTGGCCCCGTATATGATCGGATATCGCTCCACCTCTCTCTTACCCTTCCCCAGGATGGCAACTTCACCGTTTCGGTTCATGGCCACAAGGTTGCCATCTTTATTCTCAACTGTTTTGAGGCCAACGAACTTCACTTCGCCCTCGTTTCTGGGTTGGATAGTGGACTGCTCCACACGTTTACTCGCTGTACCACCAATGTGAAACGTCCTCATGGTTAGCTGTGTTCCTGGCTCGCCAATCGACTGCGCGGCGATGACCCCAACGGCCTCGCCCAAATTGACTTGGTGACCGTGAGCCAGATCTCTACCATAACAGGCCCGACAGACACCTAATTTTGCCTCACAGCTCAGGACCGACCTTATTCTTACCCTCTCTATCCCGGCATCTTCTATCTTCTTAACCTCATTCTCATCTATCTCCTCGTTGGCCATGATCAAGATCTCTCCTGTCACCGGATCATAGATATCTTCAAGGGCCACCCGGCCAAGTATCCGTTCTCCCACCCTCTGGAGAATTTCGCCCCCTTCAACCAGGGCCTCCACCCAGATGCCATCCATGGTGCCGCAATCTTCCTCGGAAATAATTGCCTCCTGCGACACATCCACAAGTCTGCGGGTCAGGTAACCGGAATTGGCTGTCTTTAGGGCGGTATCAGCCAAACCCTTTCGCGCCCCATGGGTGGATATAAAATACTGCAACACAGTCAGACCTTCCCTAAAATTCGAGGTAATGGGTGTTTCGATGATCTCCCCGGAAGGTTTCGCCATCAACCCTCTCATCCCTGCCAACTGCCTCATCTGGTCTTTGCTTCCCCTTGCGCCCGAGTCAGACATCATATAGACCGGGTTAAACCCGCCAACCTTTGTCTTTTCCTTTTTGGGGCCTTCAACCACTTCTACGGCCATCTCCTTCATCATCTCGGACGCAACAGTCTCTGTTGATTTCGCCCAGATATCAACGACCTTATTGTATTTCTCCCCATTGGTAATCAAACCGTCTATATATTGAGCTTCGATTCTTTTCACCTCTTCTTCAGCCTCTTGGATAATCCTTCCCTTTTCCGAGGGAATCACCATATCCTTCATCGATATGGATATGCCCGACAGGGTGGCATATTTGTATCCGATATCCTTCAGCCTGTCCCCCAAGATAACCGTGGATTTGATCCCCACATTCCGGTGAGACTCATTAATCAAGAGCCTGAGCTCCTTTTTGGTCATCACTTTGTTCACCAAGTCGAAGGGAAGCGTCTTTTCGGGGATGATCTCATAGAGAATGACACGACCGGTAGTGGTTGTGTAAAGTTTTCCGTCAATCCTCACCCTGATGGAGGCGTGCAAATCCAATTCTCCTGCATCGTAAGCGACCCTTACTTCCTGGGGGCTTGAAAAAGCCTTCCCCTCACCTTTTGAAAACGGTTTTTCCCGTGTCATGTAATATATGCCCAATACAATATCCTGACTCGGCACAATGATAGGCTCACCGTTGGCCGGGGACAAAATATTATTTGTGGACATCATCAGGACCCTGGCCTCTATTTGGGCCTCAAGAGAAAGCGGGATATGGACGGCCATCTGGTCGCCGTCAAAATCAGCGTTAAAGGCAGTGCAGACTAAAGGATGAATCTTTATGGATTTGCCTTCTATTAAAACCGGCTGGGAGGCCTGAACGCC
>Ga0180007_10003259_pt1 | contig 18268 bp, 15 predicted proteins | sample MM_PC_MetaG_FD_121122 | JGI IMG/M metagenome (GOLD analysis project Ga0180007, IMG submission 121122) | Groundwater microbial communities from the Aspo Hard Rock Laboratory (HRL) deep subsurface site, Sweden - MM_PC_MetaG | ecosystem: Environmental > Aquatic > Deep subsurface > Groundwater... | reverse complement strand
TCCTTGATACCTCGGCTCTGGTTTTCGTTTCAATCCACGCCCCCACGCGGGGGGCGACAGACCACTAAAGTTTACAGACCCTGATCTTTTAGTTTCAATCCACGCCCCCACGCGGGGGGCGACCCCAGGGGTTCACCCGCACCACTACCGTTGATCAGTTTCAATCCACGCCCCCACGCGGGGGGCGACTTGTTAAAGATATTGCTTTGACATCTGCACGCTATGTTTCAATCCACGCCCCCACGCGGGGGGCGACATTATTAAATATTGATAACAGCGGGGAAGTTGCAGTTTCAATCCACGCCCCCACGCGGGGGGCGACAGATTCGTTCTTTTGTTTCTTTGTTAATACCTAAGTTTCAATCCACGCCCCCACGCGGGGGGCGACTTTTGTCGCAGGGATGTCTATCTTGATTGATGGGTTTCAATCCACGCCCCCACGCGGGGGGCGACTTTTGTCGCAGGGATGTCTATCTTGATTGATGGGTTTCAATCCACGCCCCCACGCGGGGGGCGACGCTCAAAGGCCTCATGGAGTTCACAAAGTATGCTTGTTTCAATCCACGCCCCCACGCGGGGGGCGACCAACAAATTTTGTGTCAATCGATTACATCCTTGAGTTTCAATCCACGCCCCCACGCGGGGGGCGACGGTTCCTGACGTCTTGGCCCTTGGATTCTGTGATGTTTCAATCCACGCCCCCACGCGGGGGGCGACCCCTGCTGGTCTCATCGACACCAGCCAATTTAACCGTTTCAATCCACGCCCCCACGCGGGGGGCGACGCTGATAGGATCGAGTGATGAAGAAAAGATGGAGTTTCAATCCACGCCCCCACGCGGGGGGCGACATCATCCGCAAGGCATCCAAACCTTACGTGATTGTGTTTCAATCCACGCCCCCACGCGGGGGGCGACGTTGTCGTAACTCGAATAAGCCGAATCCTCGTATTGTTTCAATCCACGCCCCCACGCGGGGGGCGACCTTTCTCACATGCAAACAAGCATGGATCTTACCAGTTTCAATCCACGCCCCCACGCGGGGGGCGACGGATGGTAACCTGGTTGATTTTTCGCACCAAAAAGGTTTCAATCCACGCCCCCACGCGGGGGGCGACATTTAATGAATATCTTAACGGCCTGATCGCAACTGTTTCAATCCACGCCCCCACGCGGGGGGCGACCATAACACTATATTCACCAGCAAAAGCCGCACGGGTTTCAATCCACGCCCCCACGCGGGGGGCGACAGGACTACGATGAAAAAAGAAGTAACACGAAACGGGTTTCAATCCACGCCCCCACGCGGGGGGCGACCTCATCTTAATATATTGTTCGTTTTTTCCTGTATGGTTTCAATCCACGCCCCCACGCGGGGGGCGACTCAACTGCATGCAGCGGATAAACCGCTGATAGGAGTTTCAATCCACGCCCCCACGCGGGGGGCGACGACCCCACGTTTTCAATTACAGTGCCATTACCTGTTTCAATCCACGCCCCCACGCGGGGGGCGACGCGATCATTTTTCCAGGGCTTTAACTCATCACAGGTTTCAATCCACGCCCCCACGCGGGGGGCGACCAAAATAATGGTGCACTGACACTTTAAAATAGCCGTTTCAATCCACGCCCCCACGCGGGGGGCGACTTGTTATTGATGAGGCCCACCGTATCGAGATCGGGTTTCAATCCACGCCCCCACGCGGGGGGCGACTTCTACCTTTTAACTTATTAAGCGCTATTGCCGTGTTTCAATCCACGCCCCCACGCGGGGGGCGACTTTCATTGTCATCCAAGTAATACCCGAATTCACCGTTTCAATCCACGCCCCCACGCGGGGGGCGACGGTTGTTTTTGCGGCGGCTTGAGGGAGAGCAGTTGTTTCAATCCACGCCCCCACGCGGGGGGCGACGCAGCTCCAACCACAGATTTTGACATCACAATCACGTTTCAATCCACGCCCCCACGCGGGGGGCGACATATTTCATATTATGGGAGGAGCAGAGGTAATGCGTTTCAATCCACGCCCCCACGCGGGGGGCGACCAAGAGCTAACATTCCTCAAGCTGATTTTTTAAGTTTCAATCCACGCCCCCACGCGGGGGGCGACACGATGATATCGAGTACAAGTGCATCGGTATCAGTTTCAATCCACGCCCCCACGCGGGGGGCGACGGGCATGGATTTAAAAGAACTGAAAGTAAAGAATGTTTCAATCCACGCCCCCACGCGGGGGGCGACAGTAGCTACAATAAACCCTTTATTTCCCATTGTTTTGACACTTCATATCGCGAACCTATCTGCAATCTTAAAGCAACAACTGAGTTATCAAAGAGCCAAAGAAAAATACAATTAAATTTCAACATTTTAAGTATTCCGCGAACCTGTTTCAACCCATACTTTATCAAATGGTATCTCCATCAACGGTTTACCGACTTTTTGCCAAATGCCAGCTTTAGGTTCGCGAAGCGAATTAAACAATTAATGGCCCTTCCAGATCAAGGCTCTTTTTTGCTCCGATATGTTCGACTCGGTGTCTCCAGTTCGACCCAAGGAAATAAAAACGCAGGCTGTCGGTTTCGGGTGCAATTTCATCAATCAGACGCTGTCTCAACATGGTCCATTGCGCCGGATCCACATTACATTCAAAAACAGAAAATTGCACCCGCTGGCCATAATCTTTACAGGCTTTGGCGACCCTTCGAAGCCGTCTCGGGCCATTTTCATTCATGGCGACATCGTAGCTCACAAGCACAACCATGTTTTTTACCTCCAGAAAAATGACGGATACCCATCAAGATCATTCCGCATATAACGGTTCATCAAAAGGGCTTGGATATAAAATAACTGGCCGATCATGACTTTTTCCTCGGTAAACGGATGAAGAATTTCATCCTGTTTTTTTTTCTGGTACGCCATTAAAACTGTTTTCCGACCATCGTCTGTCATATAAATCTCTTCCGAATCTTTTTTAAAAAAATCTTTTTTCTTAACCTGACAGAGGTTGATCAGAGAAAGGACCAGCCGGTCGACGATGAACGGCCTGAATTCTTCCATTATGTCAAGGGCCAGCCCCGGTCGCCCTGGTCTGTCACGATGAAGAAACCCAACAGCGGGATCAAGTCCCACACATTCAAGGGCCGATCTAACATCATGCATGAGGAGGGTATACAAAAAGGATAAAAGGCAGTTAACTTCATCCTTCGGTGGGCGTCTGTTCCTGCCATTAAACGCAAAATCGTCTTTCTGAGACGTTATCAAATGATCAAACACGCTGAAATAATCCGCTGCCGCATCCCCTTCGATTCCCCGTAACTGGTTCAGCGACTTCAGGTTTGCGGATTCTTTCAGTGAATGCCCCATTCGTTTAACAATCTGTTCAACCCGTTCCGCATCAATCTTGTCTCCATGATCCCTTACGGCTCGTTGAAGTACCGTCCGGCAGTTGGAAATTTTTGCGGAAATGATGGATGCGGCGATTTCAGAGGATGTTTCTTCGCTGTCCGCCCGCCGGTATTGCTCACGCCGGACAAGAACGTTTCCTGAAACCGGGCCTTTGATTCGCGCCAGAAACCGTCCATATTCGGTAAGAAAGCTTACCGAAACATCCTTTTCCGCGCAAAACCCCATTAGAAATGGACTCATGGAAACATTCCCGAAGCAGACGATCCCTGACAAGGTATGAATCGGAATACGGACTTTTACCACTTTTTCTACCTTGACCACCACAGTTTCGCCCTCCTTGGCAAGATAGCTGCCCTGGGTGGTGACAAAAAGTGTATTCAATAGTTTTTTCATTTATCCCGTCATCTTCTTTAAATAGGATTTCACGGATTTTCCTTTGCACACACGGGGCATGCAGAAATCAACAAAGGAACAATTTTCACATTTCTTGTTATAGGCAGGTTCAGGCGTTACCCTGTTCTGAATCATATCTTGCAGCAACCGGGCAGTGTCAGCCGTTTCCTGTCTGAGTTCGGGGCTAAAAATCACCAGCTGACGCCGCCTGGTTGTGCCATAAAACAAAACGCCTTCAGGAATGCCAACATGATACATTTCTTCGAGACACAAGGCCTGAGCGCAGAGCTGAACTTTATCGCTGTTGTCTCTCTTGGGTTTGCCCCGCTTGTATTCCACCGGACAAGGAGCCCACGCATTGGATTCCTTGTCCGTCAGATGAAATTCAACCACATCCGCCTGACCGAACAGCCCCAGTTTATGGCAGACAAGATGAAGGCCGTACTCGACTCTTACAGTTCCCCGGTCCCTTTCTCCACCCTTGTCCACCCGCTCATGCATCACCTTGCCCTCGGCAGTGAATTTATTTTCAAACCACAGCCGCTCAACGTGGATCAGCGCACACTGCCTGGGGCAGAAAATGTAATGTTGCAAGGCGGAAATCGGGAGGAAGTCAGCGTCATCTATCATGACATATCATCCCATCATTCTCTTTCAATGGTGACGGTTGCAGGCAATTTACTTTTATCGATTTCAAAATTGTAATCGTTGAAGCTCCGGGCAGGCTTGGTTTCATCTTTTCGTTTTATCGAAATAAGATCAAACAGGGAGTGGGCAGGTGCATTGCCAAGTGCTGAATCATGCTTGAAAACAACAAGTTTCTGGGTTGACATGAGGCCCCGTGCTGCCGAACGGTCGTGTTCGAACATATTGCTCAATGCCTCCCAGAATAAGGAGAGATCCTCTTTATTAAAGCCCGTTTGCGAGGCGAGGTGGGGAGAAATAAAACCATAGGCCACATAAACGCCATATGGCACAGTGTTTTTCCGACCCATGGTCCGATTGTCGCCTTTCTGCTTTTCCGCTTCGGCTTCTGTGGCAACAGCCATACGGGTGATGGAATGTTCAAGGGTGACGATCGGTTCCACGGATCGACCAAAGGTCATCTGAACTGGGCCTCGCACCTGACCTGCATTTTGTCCGGTGCTCATCACAGCGCCAAATGTCCGGATATCGAAATATTTTCCGCACATCCACATTCGAGCTGCTTCGGTTTTTTCACCTTTTTCTTTACTCTTCACCGCCTCCTGATTATGGGCTTCGTCGATAAGTGTGTTCAGGACGGCCTTTTCTTTGACAAAAATATCAAAGGGATCATTTGTTTCTTTTACGATCTGAACGTAGTTTCGAACTTTTCTTTTCAGACAGACATCGGTAACAAGGCCATGCCCTGTTTCGGAATCAATGCGGGGTAAATTCCCAGCATCCGGGTCACCGTTTGGGTTGCCGTCTTTTACATCAAAAACAAGTATAAAATCATAGCGGTTTGAAATTGCATTATTCGATTTTGTTTCAGTCATTTCCGTTCTCCTTATCTTCACTTTGATAGATTCTCTTCATTTTGGACATTCTTCGTGAAAAATTTCTGAACCTGATGATAGTAGCCAATGGCGAACTTCCCCTGATCTTCAAGGCTTAAATGGGTTGGAAAAGAAATGGCAGCATCAATACCGTCAATGATCTGACCCAACAATTTCTCAAAAAATATTTTCCTTCCAACGTTTTCGAGTTTCGCAAGATGGTGATTTTTTAACCTCATCAGATTGCCAAATACCGTGCTTGGCGTGCCTGAAGCTGCGCCATAAAACCTGTCCCGGATGGTGGCGTTGATTCCGGGGTTGGCTTCCTGTTGAATTTTTTCAAGCGTTGCAAAGAGCCGCCCCAGCCTGTACCCTATGTTTGTGTTGTTTTCATCTAAACTCATATGAAGCTCCTCCTTGATATGTGGATTTTTAAAACGGGTTGACCGGTTAATACAGGCTTTAATCATAGCCGCCCGTGGATAAGTGACGTCATGTTCCGCACGGATACGGCGAATGGAAGCCTGAAGCAGTGTGTATGGATAAGGCAATCCCTGAAGGATGGCCCGCATGGTTTCTCCTGCAAGATTTGGCGGAATATTTTCCGATTTTCCCAGAACAGCCGTTGAAACCAAAAGCCGGAAAAGGGACAAAACATCCTTCTCCTTTGGACCGTGAACGATTCGGATATCTTCGAAATGCCGACTTATCTTCTCTGCCATTCCTGAAACGGTATCAACGATCCAGAAACGGATGGCGATGCGAGCGGCGTTGGGTGAAAGCCCCAACACATAAAATCGGTTTCGATCATTATTATCAATCATGTACGAACCATTCTCGATCGACCTGTAAAGACTTTCAACTGCCTTAGCACCTCGGTCAGGATCGTCCTTGGGGGGTTCCCCGAAGAGATCCGGAAGCTTATGCTCAAGATCACTCTCTTTTTCAGCCCAGAATACCGTGGAAGCATCGCCCACCTGCATGCGTTGTTTGGAATCTTTGGAAAGAAGATGATTCAATGCTGTGGTATAGGCAAAAACCGTATTTTTGCCCACAGGGGAATTGGCCCCTTGGGACTTCCCAAAAGATTTAAAGGCGTCGAGGTTGAATGATACAATGTTTGCCCCAGAGGATTGCGCACCGTAAACCCCTTTTATTGGAGGATGAAGTCTTTCAAAATCTTCTTTCTGACCTGTAACGAGACAAGTGGCATACACCTCTTGGTCGCTGGACGGCTTCACATCGGAAATGGCCGATTTCACATTTGGACGTTCTGAAACGAGCCATGGGTCACCAGCAAGCTGAAAGGTAACGTTACCGCCTTCGGATATAAGCTGTTGCCAAGTATCGCCAAAACCTTGTAGCAAGAACACCTTTTTTTCCATTCTTAAAAAGGATTTGACCGCTGAAACGCCTTCGTCTGACACCACTTCCAGCGCCTCAATTTTTTTTACAAAGGTCTCATGCTGCTCCACCACACGCTCTGGCTTGCCTTTCAGGTCAACTCCCAAAACATATTCCGGGTTGTCCCAGAACAGGTTGGAAGCGATGCCGCTTGTTTTTTTCACTGCTTGAGGCACAAGAAACCGCTTTGCCCTCCGTTTTTTTCCGTCCCCTTCATAGGTTGAATTGATGCTGATCGGTGTGCCGTCGGATTTAAGCATAATAACAAACGGGATCTCTTTCCATTCAAAACCCGGGGGAGCCATTTTCGACTCAGCGTCCGATGATTTTCGATCATAATAGTCTTTAAGCGCCTGAAGTATCATCCCCGCACCTCCTCTGAATTCGAACGATCCGGCACAACGATCACACCGTTTTTCAATTCCGTTCTAAAAAAGAGCGGTTTAACATTTTTGGGATCAGAAAAGTCCATATCGTAGAGCATCCACCCCAGATCCCGGTTTTCAGGGATAGGTTCTGCCGGTTGGGTTTGTGGGTTCACCAGACGGAAATCCGCCGAAAATTCCCGGCAGCCCAGATAAGGCTGATTAAAGCACTGCCCCTTTTTTGCCCTCCGTTCAAACATGGCGGCATATTTGGCGGGTGTTTCATCTTCTCTGTTGGTTTCCTGTTCTTCCTTGTCGCTTAAATATTCCGGCGTGGGGTTATAAACTTTGCAGCGCTTTTCAGGAGAAATATAATCGAATTCGGCAAAAAGCCTGTATTTGACATCCCGCAAAAAAAGACCGGCCCGTTGCTGTCTGTCGTCTTCGATGAATATCTGCTTTTTCCGGGTTGAAGCCACTGCCCCCACTTCATTTCTCCTTACTGAAATCCATCGAATGGGCGAAAGCACCTCAATTCGTTTCACCTGCCAGAAAATAGCGGGTTTCCACAGGATCGCATCGAAAATCGATCGGGCGGCGGATGGGGTTATCACATCGTAGCTGACTCTCTCCACCTTCATCTCCGGTCGAGTAAAGCAGGCGTAAGGCCCGCTTACCTCCAGACAAAATCCCTTCATGGTTCACCTCTCGTTTTTGTCATTTTTTCCTCCGGTTTATCTTCGTTATTGATAAGCGAAAAAATACTAAACCACCAAATCCTCAGGAGCCCAGCCCCGGCCAAACAGATCCAGCCCATGACATGAATCATAGGGGCCGAGCCATGCCCAGAAACCAGGCCATAACTCCTCAACCATTCCTTCACTGTTCATTTTCTCAAAGTCCCTTTTAGAAACATTGACCGTGTAACGTTGAAGTTTCCGCACGTTGTTGCGGGTGGGACCGATCCTCCTCAGTTCGTCCATCCAAATTTGACTGTTCCCGTATTTTACGAAAAGGGGTTGGGAAACATCCTCAATCAGGTTAAATTCTTTGGCAGCAGTCCGGAAATGGACACGGACCTGAGGTGATGCCTCATTTTCCAGCCACTCTTTGAAACGGCTTCCCGTGTCGTTGACCCTACTGTAAAACAAAGAAAAATACCGGGTAAATGCGTCTGATTGCTGTGAATCGAATCCAGATAGACTCATCAACTCCTTGGTTGTGTCTTCACCTTTGCGGAGCAACCCCCTTGGTGCAGGTTTGGGCGGAATAAAAACATGGACCTCGCCCAGTTGTCCGCTTTTATTGAGGTTCCCTTCTCGATTGCATCTGCCCCCTGACTGGGCGATGGAGTCCAGGCCAGAAAGGGCGCGGTAAACAACCGGAAAATCAATATCAACCCCCGCCTCCACTAATTGGGTACTGATGACACGAATGGGTGTACCATTTTTAAGATCTTCTTTAATTTTTTGAATGATTGCCGAACGGTGCTCCCCGCACATAAGGGCGGAAAGATGAATCGACCCTTCTGGCATAAGCCTGAACAAATCATAACAGCCCCTGCGTGTGTTGACCACGCAAAGAACCTGATCGTGTTTTTTAAGGTTTTCCGCAATCTCTTCCCATGTGGATGGGGCGTTTAGGTCTTTCGGAAAAATGGTTTTTGTCCGTTTGAGTTGTTCATAAAGTTGGGCGCGATCTGGGATGATCTCATGGGGGTTATCCAGATTCGGAAGGGCCGGTTGGGTGGCGGTTGCAAGAAGCAGGGTGACACTGAAATGCCGGGTCAGATGATTGATCACATTGACGCAGGGTTCAAGAAGCCCCGGCGGCAAAAGTTGTGCTTCATCAAGAATGACAACGCTGTTGATGATATTGTGAAGTTTGCGGCATCGGCCCGGTTTTGCGGCATACAAAGATTCGAAAAACTGAACGTTTGTGGTGACGATGACCGGAGCATCCCAGTTTTCGGATGCAAGCCTTGAACGATAGGTCTCCTTTTCCGGATCAAGGTTGCTGTGGTGCTCGATAATATTTTCTGCTCCGAAAATATCAGATAGAATTTTTGCGGTTTGTTCGATGATGCTCGTGTAAGGGATCACATAGATAATTCGGTCTTTTCCGTGTTTTTCGGCGTGGTCAAGAGCAAAGGCCATTGCAGAAAGTGTTTTACCGCCGCCCGTGGGAACACTGAGAGAAAAGAGCCCTGAATTTTGAGGGGCCGCATTCCGGCAGGCAGTTAAAACATAATTCCTGATGACATTGATGGGTTTTTCAGGATCTTTTTTCGTCATATGCGTCATGTGGTTATCGAAAAGCGTCTTCAATTCGGGCAGCCTTTGATATCCTCCCCGGTTTTCTGAGCTGAGCGGAGTCATGAAACTTTCCGTGTCCAGATAATCGGCATCCACCAGACAGGAAAAAATCATTCTTACCCACAGATTAAAATTGTCTTTTTTAACGTAAGGCGGCAGTCTGATATCCCGCCGGGTGTTCTTTCCGAACTCGTCTGCGGCAGAACGAATCCGGATCAGATTGTTTTCCCCCTCTTCCAGTCTGTTTTGAAGGGAAGCTGTGCCTGTATCGGTGGAATAATAATCGGGGAGACCGGCATGGTGACCCGCTGCCAGGTAGGCATAGATCAATCCCATTTGCGGGCCAAAACAATCCAGCGCATAGGCGGCCCCGGCGCTTGAATGGTTTATTCTTCCTTTGTCCGTTCCATTATACTCAGAATCATCTATATCATTTTCTCTCAGAAGATATGCCTGAAATTCATCAGCAGCCTTTCCCATGTCGTGTAACCAGCCCGCATTCCAGGCCCAGTCTTCAGATCGAAATTTTTTCGCGGATTGAAAAGCCCTTTCTGAAACCTCTTTTAAATGGTCGTAGAGCCGCTGCCATTCCTGACGGGGTTTCCCTTCTTTACTGTGCGCATAATATTCGTTTGTCATATAAATCCGATCTTTCTCCTTATAGATTTCATTATTCCATACACTGTCCCTCCGAAATATTTGGTAACAGCTGAAATAATAGGCACAATTAAATAATGAATGATTGATCTACAAAATTTGCATAACGGAATTTTCCCAGAGCTACAAAAAAATGTAGGTTGAGTAGCTTTGTTAAAAAATGTCTAATGTTTTCAACCACGACGCAATTTTGGCGATGGACAGGTAATTAAATTCCATATACTAAAAAAATATAATAACCCACCACATTACATTAATTGAATACATATACCCCGCCAAGACCAAAAATCAATATATTTCACCAACATTTTAGCAGGATAGATAATCTCATCCTGGTCTGAACCAATTCAAGTTACCTAAGCCCCCCCAAGTTACCCAAGCACCTTCACCCATCCCCTTATCAGTGCAATATTCCCATCATGAACTACACTAAAAAAAAACGCCATCATGGATTTCTCGTCAAGATATCAGTCATGGGCCAGGTCGTTGAATATGGAAATGCCCAGTTAAATGAACTCCGGGGCCTTATATCAGAAATGAAATCATCCACTGGCGAAAAACGACGATTTATCCTGACAACAACCACATAGAGGCTTTGATTTGGCATTTTTAAAAATTTTCGATCACCAGGGATGGCTACTGGTTCATTTGAATTGCGGCTGTTTGATCTGAATTTTATCCGACAAAACGGCAATCTGATTTTATTAGGTCCTCCGGATAACGCTGTCAATGTCGATGTGGCTGAAGGTGATTTTCTGCAGGTGTATGTGGACGGATCGTCTGCTGTCAAGTCGCCCACAGTGAAAGTCACTGCAGCTTATAACGGCGGCAGTCTGTAATTGATTAGATTCTGAATGGTGAGTCTGTAAAGGGCTCACCATTGTTCCGGAGGTGATTAATGAAAAATCATGATTGCATGCATGAAGGTAAGATAGCCGTTATCGGAGACAAGATAGAAAAGATCGAAAACACAGTCGACAAAATTTTTAAGATCCTGAACGGCAACGGCAAGCAAGGATTGGTTACGAACGTTGCCCTTAATAAGTCATCCATCACAAGGCTCTGGTGGTTTGTCGGGATAATATCCACGGGCATCTTTGGAGTGGCGTTTTATTTTATTCAGGCTGGTGTGAAATAAGGAGGGAAGAAAAATGAAAAGAATTTTTTTTGGTTTTATTTGTCTGTTGCTTTTTGTCTCTGGGGTAAATGCGACTGAGTATAAGCTGAATTGGGATGATGTTGAAAACGGTGATGGCTATATTGTGTATTATAAAGACGAGGCCGGAAATGAATTTAACAGAGCTGTAACAGAATCAGAGATCCCGCTTTCACAGTTAAACATTCACCCTGGCGTAAAATATGTTTTTGCTGTGACTGCATACGCTGCTGAGTGCGGGGAGTCTGAACGGTCAGATTCGGTTGAACATACGATCCCTCTTTTTACTCCGCCTGCAGACCAGTTGCCTGAAAAAACAGTTGTTGTCAGTGTCCCGGCTGGTGTGAATGTAATTTTTGCGGCTCAAGGGGAGTAATTACCAAATGGAAGGGGATTGGAGGGTAAAAACCAAATACATAGTTTCAGTTCAGTAAATTCAAACCAAATCCTATGTATTTTCTGTGTCCATATTTCCTTCCGTAGGTGTAACATCCGAAACGTTTTTGCAACAGTCATTTGCAACACCCCTTATAACTGACTCTTGGTAAGGTATTAATGGACGTATAATAAATATGTTTTTATCTTGATCAATGTCATTTTCATAGTCTCTTTTTGGTGTCCAAAATAGAGCAAGTGGATTCCAACTCATTTTGTCTCCTTATGAGCAAGTAGAATTAGTGTTTCCATTTTTGTTATGTAGTTCGCCGCACAAGTATATATATCTTTCCAAATATCTATATATCACATCGGCAAAAGCTTTGCAAATCTCAACCATATATTCAAGATTATCATCTCTAAATGCGGAAGTTGATGGAGAGTCAGCTGTAATAAATCCGAGCAAATCATAAGACTTACCTTCTACAGCACTATTTCGTAAGAAACTCATATCTAATTGTATGGGAACTGTAATTTTTGCTTTGTATGTATCTTTCCACGAGGAGTTTGAATCTAAATATTTTTCAAATTTCGTAGTTTCTTGTAAGCGTCTATTAAAAGACTCTAAATCTGGCTCAGCAAAATGTTTATATTTTTCAAACGTTATCCACTTTAAATCAGTGTTATCGATAATTTTATCTTTGGTGTTAGACCTACGATTTTCAGAATATTTACACCTTGATAGCACTGTAACACAAAGATTTTCTTTTTCTTCATGTGTTAGCTTGCTAAAATAAACTGGCTGGTCAATACAAAAATATTTAATACAAACGTTAATTTTCTCTCCTGTGATTTCATTTAATATTGTTGATAAATTGTCCAACACTATTTTACAGACGTTGTTTAAATTTAAGTTTAATTCTTCCAAGGTCAACTGCTTTTCACCGTTTTTAAATCTTTTACATATAGCTGCATGTTGATTTCTTACATGATGTGCTGTTGCATGAAAACATTTCGACAAGTTTTCAAGATTAGTAATGGCGACTTTTCTTAATTTTCGAATTTTTATAAGACTAATAATTGTTCCGCATGTTACAATTGAAATTGCAACTATAATAGCTTGCTTTAGGCTTGGTTCGGATGAATAAACTGACCATATTGAACAAACTGAACCTATTATACCTACGATAATAAAAATTAATTCAATGAAATCGTAAAGTTGATAAATCCTAATATTGAATCTACGCATAATGTCGATACCTGAGATGAACACTTTTTAGTATGTTCATGTTGTAATTAACTCTCTATTTGTTTGATTGTATTTTCTTGCTATGATTAAGTATTTGATAATAAAGTCCACTGACAAGTACAAATCAAATCATTCCTTTTTTGTCAAGAAATTTGTTTTTATCGCCTAATTTCAAAAAATTAAAATCAATAATTATACTTTGGCAATATATCCAAAAGACGTGAAAATCCACCAATATACCCAATTATCCAGAATTCTTTTCTACAACTTCTTTATAGCAGTGTACCAAGGTGATTTCAGAGACTTGGGGATGGATTGTATGGATAGCGAACGCCGGTTTTCGATGATTTTCAGTAAATAACGCCCAAAATCAATATAGTTGGCAGATTACACCTTATGGGACGTTGCATCAGAATAAAGGGCCAATATAAAACATTTATAAAAAATATTGACATTTTTATGTAAATGACCGATGGTTCCAACCAACAGCTCATCTGCCATGTGTAGAAGGAGTAACAAAGCCGTCCCTTTTGGGGCGGCTTTAGCCTTTTTGGGCCTTATTTTTCCAATATACTTCATATTCCCGTCGTAATTTACGTTGACTATGTGGCTGTTCCACCAGATACGCCGTCCATGGAAGAATGTATTTGCCCCTGTCTGCCAATATGACAATATAGTTCTCTTGAACGAACCATAAACATATCCGGGTATCTCTGCGTCGTTCGTTTTTCCATACTTTTATTTCTGGATCATCATCATTTTCTATGATTGGCTTGGGCCAGCGAATTCGTTCGCAGCGTCGAAGGTCGGGGGTACGTTCTTCCTCAATCTTTCCTTCTTGAATCATATGCCAGAAAGTCGCTTCTTTGCCATCGGTCATCGGATGGCGTTTCAACCCCAGTCGTCGCCCCTGAAATATGGGTTTATCATCAATGAAATCTTTTTTAAACCAAGTATAAAGGGCTTCCAGGTAGGCGTCCCAGTTGCCTTCATAATCATTGAACAGGATAAGCGGTGGCAGCCAATTTGGAGGAGTCGTCATTTTTATATCTCCATAGAATGCCAGCGAAAAAGGTTCATTTTATCTTCTCGCAACAGTGTGGTCTTGCTTAGGTTGTAACCGGATCTTTTTTGTATTCGTTTTATCAATGCCATTTTCCCTGAATTATCAGATAATCCTCGGTTTACATAAGCAACCGCACCGATTAATAAATCAGCCAACTGCAACTGTTCAATTTCATGAGAGTGGACCAGCTGTAGCCGCTCGATCACCTCCCGGGAAAAATCGTACATGTTGTTACATAAAACATCACGAAGTTTTGCCGCTTTTTTCGCACCGCGCGTATCTTTGATATCCAAATAAATTCGGTAACGGGCATCTGGCCGGAAAATAACTTTCAACATGTCGAAATACATTTTGTAATACCATTTATCATGGTCCTGACCAGGAAAGGCATCGTGCTTCAGCTTGGATTTGTCTGGCACAATCAGAGCCCTGAAGTGCAGATCATCATCATCAAAAAAATAATCCACCAAATCTATATACAATTCTGTTTTTGCAGGAGATACTTTAGTCCATTTGACTTCAAAATGAGGTGCAAGACCATGTTTTTGCTTAATTTCACGCAGTCTGACAGCAATTTCCCTGGTCTTATCGAGCGGACACCAAATGGCACCTAACACCATTGCTCTTTGGTTGTCGTTTTCCAGGTGACAGGATTCATCGCAGTATACATTGTATGTCTCCGTCATGATATCAAGGTCTCCTAAAAAGCTTTTCAGTGCCGATTTTATTTCTGCAATCTGTTCTGTTGTTGGTCAGTATAAAATCAAGTGGCCGTTACCATTCTTTTCATCTATCGCATTTGATATAGAGGACGCAAATAAAAAAGCATTAAAAATTGAGAGGTTGATGGGCCTGGAATTTGAAATAATTTTCATTGGAGGCGTTTTCGGGCGAAAAATAAAGAAAAGGTGAGATCTGTAATTTCAGAATGTGCGTCTCTTTGTGAGGAAAAAATCCGCTCTAATCCCCCCTCAGCCCGGCTAATCATCCCTGAGCGCCCGCTCAACGTCGGATAAAACCCAGATATGTAAACTTTTTATGTCACTATCACTAATATTTGAGATAAAAGCAGTATTTTATTCAATCATTTTTTCCCATTGAAAAAAACCATTTCAAAACCTCTTATTTTGTCCGATTTCAGGGCCAAGTCAAAATTTAAATTTTCGAAATACTTCATGTACTCCTGTTGTTATAATTTGAATCTTCCATGAGCTTGAACAAAAATTTAAAAACAGCTCCTAATAAAATATATGGGGCTTCTATTCTTTTAGCGAATGAATAAAACACATCCCCTCACTATCATCATCACTTCCATTGTCATTTTCCTCCTCAAATGAGATTCCTGTTCCAGATAGTGTAACATTCGATAGTGTTTCGTCGGGATCATTGGATTCAATAAATATCGAAGCAGATATAGCCTCTTCTGATGCCGGGTTAAAAGTAACTATAATGTTTTTTGACTCATTAGGCATAATAGAAAAGGCTGACGTATCAGTAATCATAAAGCTGGATGTATCAGAAAGACTAATAGTTAAAATATTTAAAATAGCACCTCCAATATTACTAATTAAAATTGAAGACTCTGCAGTGTCATGAACTGCCACATTGCCAAAGTTATGGTTAGGTGATAAAATTTCAATATCTGGAACTGCTGCAGCTTGTATCCCGGTAAAATGGTAAAGTTGCACTTCAATTTTCGAAGGAGTGCCCTGATAATTAATTCTTGAATTTGGAACAATGCAGCCATCACCTCCTGGGAGTACTTTTCCTGCACCATCACAGGCAATAATCCATTGATTTTTTTTAAATAAGTAAATACTTGATAATCCAACATCAGCCTCGTCTGAACACGGAATAATAATTTTTACTGGCGTTGAAAACACAGTTGGTGGCTGTAAATTAAGGGGATCGCTAATAGTTTGACCTGTATCTATTTCAAGTTGAGGTATTTCTTCGGTTGGACCAAACGAGGGTTGAAGAGTTTCGTTGCTTTTATAAATAATAGAAGCACCTTTTAAAGTGTCATTAATAATTTCTATACCTGTATCATGGCTTTCATCCAAAAGAGGGCTGCTTTTTTCTATCTCCTTAGTTTGGGGAGAATTTTCTTGAGTCCACATGTGTTTTTCTTCTGATTCAATTTTAAAACTATATATAACATTTTCATTTCGGTCATACCTTATATCTGTAACTATAACTCTTATTTTTATTGTACTATTGTAGGCAAAATTACCAAATTGAGTATCTTTAGTTCTATCATAAATTGCCCACAAATCGGTCACCTTTTGCTCGTTCTCCTCCTTTAATTTAACTATTCTTACAACCTGATAATCCATCAAGCTTCTATGGTATGAAGGATGTATGCCATCGTCTATTTCAAAAATAATACTGTCCGGTAAGACAGTGTTAATACCGTCATCATCTTCGATTCTGACTGAAAAAGAAGTATTATTTGGTACACTTGAGTCATCACTTATCCCTGCATTTAGGTGGGGATTCGTTTCTTTTATTTCTGGTGGTGTCGGCAAGGGAGATAATTCATCGTTTGGAATGGTGCCTTCGAGAAACTCTTCGTAATTTGTCCAACCATCATTGTCATAATCCTCATCTTTATCATATGATAATGAATCCAAACCATTCGCCAATTCCCAATCATCAGGCATGTCATCTCCGTCATCATCACTATCTTCGTTGTTTCCAACACCATCTTTATCTGTATCCATCCATTCGTTTGGATTGTCAGGGAAATCGTCATAGGGTTTGAGAACATATCCGGCTGGTTGGAAGCACGCTTCTATATAATCGTTGATTTCACCAAACCCATCACCATCTTTATCACGGAAATATACGTATGTATCAAAATCCTCGTCAATTAAGTCATTACAATTATCGTCAATGTTATTGCATAGTTCTGAGGCTCCGGGATTTTTATCATCATCGTAGTCATCGCAGTCACCCGAAAGGCCCAATAGTTCTGATTCCAAATAGTAGTCATTTGGACGTTCACAGGCGGTTTGGGTTGTACCGTCTGAATATTTATCCTTATCCCTATCGCAGTAATAAATTTTCGAATCGCAATTTGTGGGATTACATTCGTTATGGCCCGGCATTGTATTGCAACGAAAAATACTTTCGTCTTTCAAAGTTTTAACGATTTTTTCAACTGTTTTTGTAGAAAGATCACGATCCTTAGCATGATAGACCCAATCAATATCATAAGTGTATGAGCGCAACTGTGTACTAGGTCCTAAACCGCTATTTTTTTTATCTGTAGTAAACCAGTGGTTAAAATCTATAGTCATTACGACTTCTGGATAAACATTATTTCCAAGTTGCATACTTGTCTCATGCGGCGGGTTTATTAGAACACCATCGACATAGTATCTTACTACTTCACCCCCCATTATTTTAAACATAAGTATAACCCACCTATCGTGGCTTCCTTTGATCGGAGTATACATCTTATCCAATGGCGTTACAGTTTCGTAAGTAGTTAAATACAAACAGGGGGAGTGATCCTCACCACTCCATAAATCATATGGGAGATACTCGAAATCACATTCAGAATAATTAGGGTCGGCACCCATTGTATAGGGCACAATTGAATAAAATGTTTGAACGCTTCCGTCCTGATAACTAACTGGCGCATCTGTAAAACGTACACGAGCTACATATGTACCTTCATAAAACATTCTTTCAGTAGTTCCTATGTGTGCCTGACGCATTCCTGAAAAATCACCATTATTAAGTGCTGTCAGTGACATTATTTTTTGGTTATCCTCAATTCGAAACGTCACATTATTACGATCATATATCGCGCCATCAGGCGGCCCATCAACTCCATCAGTCACATGCCAACCGAAATTGGTAAGCTCTATATCTCCTGAAGATTCATAATGGAAATCGTCAAAGAATTGCTCTTGCACAGGTTCAGCTTGATCAACGTTTACTGTCCATGTAATTAAGGACTCTCTCTGATCGGTTCCCCGCTCATAAACATATGCACTGACGGTATAATTGCCAGCTGTACTGAAACTGTGCGACCATGATTCTTGTTCGTAATAATCATAGGAACTAGTGTAGGAGGTATATTTTTCTGATGAGGTTCCTATGAACCATTCAATGCCTTTTATTCCCAACGCAGTTGAAGTTTCGATACAGAAGGTTGCTGGCTCTCCGATCTGAATATCTATCGTTTCACTAGGTAATACTCGAGAAATCTTCAAGGGGCCGAATGTTGATTCCTCAACATTTACTGTCCACGTGACAAAATCTTCCCTTTGATCAGTTGCCCGATCATAAACATAAGCACTGACAGTATATGTACCGGAGGTACCGAAACTATGTGACCATGATTTTTGTTTGT
>Ga0180007_10003258_pt1 | contig 18273 bp, 18 predicted proteins | sample MM_PC_MetaG_FD_121122 | JGI IMG/M metagenome (GOLD analysis project Ga0180007, IMG submission 121122) | Groundwater microbial communities from the Aspo Hard Rock Laboratory (HRL) deep subsurface site, Sweden - MM_PC_MetaG | ecosystem: Environmental > Aquatic > Deep subsurface > Groundwater... | reverse complement strand
TTTTCACAAAAAAAGCATTTTTTTAATCATTTTATATATTCATTTATATTAACTGACTATATTATGGCTCAACAACAACGAGATTGCCAGTTTTCAGGCACCCATTTTTGATATTAAGTCAAAAATTTAAATTAAAAATACCCTCTTAGATTATAAACATATAATCTAAGAGGGTATGTTAAGGTTGTAATAAATTAATCATCACCAGGCTGAGGATTGCTCACCTCTGGCTCCGTAAGAGCTGATGATTTAGCTTTTCCAAAAACTTTTTTGGATTTTTTAGCCAGACTTTTTTTCAGCTCTTTTAACTTCTCATTCATTTTGATCACCTCCTTTCACTTATAAGGTTTTATTGTTAAGTGCACCTAGGACATCCTGGGTGCAAAAAAGGTTTTGTTGTTAATTCAAGAGAATTTCCTTGAATAAAATGGTACCGTGGCCAAATCTGACAAGGTTCAACACACCCACCACAACCAGTATCATTTCTTGTTACACTTCTATATAGATGAAATTCTTTTGAAGACCAAATACTATCTAGAGATTCAGAAAAAATTGAACCTCCACAAAATTCTTTCATATTAACTAATAGAGGAAACGGATAAGCAAAACCAGTTGAGTCAATATACATAAAAGTTCTAGCCCCGTTATCAGATCTCCAATCATAAGGTAACAATAACTCACTTTCTTCATATGGATCTTTATCAAAAGGATGTGTAATCTCCATACTGATATAACGATTTCTCAATTGTGGAAGACAATCAAAAGAACTAAAAAGAGCCTCTATACTATTCTCTTGAGTTGATTTAGACCTACCTGTTATTATTTCTTTTCCCAATCTCCATACATCAATATGTGAATTTAAACATTCTGCTAAAAACATTAACCTAGGTACGTTATCTTTAGTTAAAATAGTAGCAACGGTTAAGAGTTTGTCTTTTGGTTTATAGAGAGAAAGTTTTTTTATTCCATTCATCACCATATCCCAAGCTTTTTTATGGACAAAAGAATTAAAATAACTTTTATAATCATCAACAGAAACTTGAATAATATCAAAAAAACTCCAAGCTCTTTCAATAATTTCAATTTTAGAAGTGATACCAAAAAAACTTCCATTGGTAAGTAATGATTGTTCAAAACCTAAGTCTTGAGCATATTCGACAAGTTTCCAAAAACCTTTTTTTACAAAAACCTCACCCCCAACCCACTGAATATTAAGAACACCAAATTTCTGAAGTCTATCTAATAAAGAAAGTATTTCTGAAGAAGATATTTCTTTTTTATGTAACTTTTCACCAGACCAAGCATAACAATGTTCACATTTAAAATTACATTTATTTGTGGTTTGAATTTGAACAGTAACTGGAGCAGACAAAGCATTATCAAAACGCTTATCTTTATTAACTAAAAAAAAGTTTTCTAAACCAGATTCTATAATATCGCTCATTTCTATTGCTCTAAGAGAACCATTAAATGAAAAAAGAATTTTTTTCAAAGAAGGTTCCCAACGACACAAAACTTTATTTTTTAACATAGGACACCTCTTAAGTGATTTATTTGAACGAACTATCTATTAATAAAATACACTCTTACTAAAAAAATAGCAACGCATTTTAAAATTTAATGCAATAATTTCTCTTTAACTAACTAGTTTTCAAAACCTATTCCCTACCCAACCATATTAAACATCACACAGGTTCGAACCTGTGATAGTAGATGGATATTAAATATAGACCCTAAAGCTAGTGCTTTAGGGTTATTTAATCATGTTGTTTTACAGGGACTCGGTCTCCAGTTCTAAATATAATTTTCGTCCTACGGACTCAATTCTATTAAGAACTCGCGACCCTGCTCACTCAAATTTTTCTTCCGCTAACGCTTCAGAAAAATATATTTCGCTCGTTTCAAGTCCCTGTCCGACAAATAAAATATAGACCCTAAAGCTAGTGCTTTAGGGTCTATATTTTATATGTTGCCGGACAGGGACTCGGTCACGAGTTACTAATTATTTTTTTCGTGCTTCGCACTCAAAAATAATAAGTACTCGCGACCCCGACTCGGCTACAGTTTTTCTTCGAAAAACTGGCTTCGCAGCCTTCGTCTTTCGAGCCCCTGCCGGACAAATAAAAATAAAGACACTAGAATATTCATTCTAGTGTCTTTATTTTTATAGTTGCCGGACAGGGACTCGAACCCCGATCGCTGGTACCAAAAACCAGTGTCCTACCATTAGACGATCCGGCAAATTAATGCGTTGACATACATTCTACCTTTTTTTAGTTTTTTTTCAACTAAATTAATTTTCAATCAATTCCATCAATGCCAATTCTAATGGTAATTGAGAAATATAAGATTGTTTAATTAAAGAAGAGGATTCAATTAGTGAAACCAGTGTTTTAGAGTTTAGGTTTGAATCATTACGATTGGCTAATTCCTGTATAAATTCAAAATCTATTTCTGAAAAATCATCCCTTACAGTCTTTAACATATCTTTGGCAAATCTTACCAACAGAATCGCTCTAAGCTTGTGTAAAATCAATTTTAAGAACAATTGGGCATCAATAGAGTCTTCACTGGCTTGTTGCACAGCCTTTAATCCCCTATCTAAATCCTTTTCTGAAATAGCTGAAATAAAATCATTTACCAACTCCCCTTTTGGAGCTCCTGTAATTTTTTCTACTTCTTTGGTAGATATTTTTGAATCCTTAGAAGCTGAAATTACTTTTTGTAAAATTCCTAAAGTATCTCTAAAAGAACCATCACCTAGTAAAGCAATCAAATCCTCGGCTCCATTTTCTAATTCAAGTTTTTCCTTTTTACAAATATCTAGGATGGCTTTTTTAAGAATTTCTAGAGAAGGTTTTTTAAAATTAAAGGTCTGGCAACGGGACATAATTGTATCAGGGATTTTCTCTAACTCAGTTGTCGCCAAAACAAAAACAACATGTTTAGGTGGTTCTTCTAATGTTTTCAAAAGAGCATTGAAAGCCTCTTTGGTAAGCATATGAACTTCGTCGATAATATAAACTTTGTAGGGAGATTCAAAAGGCAAAACTGTCACAGCTTCTCGCAGTTCCCGAATATCATCAATTCCACGATTGGAAGCAGCATCAATTTCATTTAAATCGTTGGCTGAGCATTTTATTTCTTGAGCCAAAAGTCTAGCAATAGAAGTTTTGCCAGTTCCTCGAGTACCAGAAAACAAATAAGCGTGGGCAATATTCCCTAAGGAAATAGCTTTTTGTAATGTATCCACAATATGATCTTGTCCTAAAACCTCAGAGAATTTTGAAGGACGGTATTTTCTATATAAAACTAAGTTATTTTTATCCATGGAAATATTATATCAAAAAATAATAGATTAGGTAATTTTTACAAAAATAAATCCACTTGGAAATTGGATTCCCAAGTGATTTTGCGACATGATTACAGCGCTCGGAGTGCTGTAATAAATAAAACAACCGGTGGGCACAAGGCTCACCGGTTGGGGTTTGTGTTTTCAACTACAACTCAGCACTTTGAGTTGAGCCTGTTTTTGAATAAGGTTTTTTATTTTTCTTTTCGTTCAGAAGGCCTAAGAAAAATCCCAAAGAAATAAAAATTAAAAAATATAAACTGTTCATCCAATAATCTAAACTAAAAATATATGACATAGCTGAAATTATCAATATAAAAAACGATAATCCTATTCGACTGTCATCCTTAAAAAAAATCCATGTTACAATTCCCAATAAAATCACAAATAAAGGAACCAATAAAAAGAAAGCATTGGTTTCATTACTGTGAAAAGGATTAGATTCAACAATACCCCATTGTCCATCCCTTACAAAAATTTTTCGATAAATGGTTTTACTCCTCACTTCCGGAACTAATTTTCCCCAGAAAACAACATATCTTTTTAATTTAGTGGCAGAATAACAACTTTCTTGGCCTAAGATTACCTTTTTTAATTCTTTATGATAATTAGGATCAATTCTCATATAATCCCAATCGGCCAAAGGGTCTATGAAAACCTGGTCAGGGTAATCATTATACACTACCCACCCCGTCCTTGTTTTAAAAACATTTTTAACCTCAGAGATTTCAGAAGAGAAAATCCCCTGCTGATTTAAATTCGATACTTGCTCATTTGCTTCACAAATAGCACAACAAATACAAAATAAAATAAACAAGCCCAGTATGATCAAAAAGGTTTTTATCAAAACTTTTTTGTTGTTTCTCATGGAATCCACGAACAAATCCGAGCCCTTAAACTTTAAAGTTTTCATCTTCAATCCCCTTTTTATAAATTATTTATTCAATTTTCATCCAAACTTCTGTTGATTTTATACATTAAATTTATGGAATTAGCAAGAAATATTAAATTTCTAAAAATTAGAATCATTGGACACCGGGTGTCCAAGTAATTTTGTGACATTTTTTAACTATTCCAATCAATTGGAATAGTTTAAATTATTTTCTGACTTGCCTCGTTGAATGGATTTTTGGTTTTTACAAAAACCAAAAATCCATTCACCTCTCAAAGACGAATAGATTCTGGATTGATTTTGTAACCATCTATAGTTATAGTTTCGCTATCACCACATCTGAGACGGACAGGCTCAAAGAGATGGTTCACCTTTAGCGAACTGTGATTAATTTTGACGAAATCAGAATTTCTATAAATTAAAACCACTTGGACACCGGGTGTCCAAGTAATTTTGCGACATGATTACAGCGCTCGGAGTGCTGTAATAAATAAAACAACCGGTGGGCACAAGGCTCACCGGTTGGGGTTGTATTCACTGATTAATTTTTTTTAGAACCCCCTACTCCACTTATTCTTGAAAAATTCATGTCTTTCCTCTTTTCTTTTACTTCTTTTCTTCGAGTAAAGAAAAAAGAAATAAAATATGAAAGAAAATATAAAAGGAAAAAATAGTAAAAATTCTGTAAATAATTGCAAGAAAAAAATGAAACTGCAATTATTATTATGATTATTGAAATTGAAATTACATTAGTTGTTACTATTTTTTTTTTGTTTTTATGGAATAAGTAATATAATAAAATAAAACAAAAAATAATTGCTAATAAAATAATTTCGAATTCTAAAATTATTTTATTAATTAATGGAATTAGGAAAATAATTAACAACACAATTATAGGACCTAATAAAAAAAGAGGAATCCATAAGAATCCACCATTATTTACACCTGCAAATCTTCCATTAACCAGACCACAACTAAAGACAAAGAAGGATAGGGTTAGAAGTACAAATTGGATTTTAGGTTCCATAACAGGATCAAGATGATAAAGAAAAAATTTTCCATCCTCAATTCTAACTATTTTTTTGTAAATAACGGTCAAGGTTTCAGGGATCCACTTTCCCCAAAAAATAAATTCAATTTTCTTTGAAGAAACAGAGACAAAACTCTTTTTACCAAGAGCCAATGACTCTTGATCTTCTGACGAAATCCCCCATTCTTTTGGAGCCTCATCAACAACCATATCCGCTGGAGATTTATGAATAAAGAATTTTCCATCCTTTTTATAAATCTGTGGGATTTCGCCCATTCCTGAGTTTACCCCGTCATTGGTTATTTCTTGCTGGGTTATTCCAGCCACAGCCTCAGTTCCGACACACCAAAGACAGAACAAAATAAAAATTCCCAAAATAAAGAGAATTATTTTCATAATCCATTCCTTTTTACTTTTAACAGAATCTACAAACAATTCTGAACTTTTCGGTTTTAAAGCTTTCATCTTTACTCCCCTTTTTATTTAATATTTATTCAATTTTCATCCAAACTTCTGTTGATTTTATACATTAAATTTAAGGAATTAGCAAGAAAAATCAATATTTCTAAAAATTAGAATCATTGGACACCGGGTGTCCAAGTAATTTTGCGATATTTTTTAACTATTCCAATCAATTGGAATAGTTTAAATTATTTTCTGACTTGCTTCGTTGAATGGATTCTGGATTGATTTTGTAACCATCTATAGTTATAGTTTCGCTATCACCACATCTGAGACGGACAGGCTCAAAGAGATGGTTCACCTTTAGCGAACTGTGATTAATTTTGACGCAATCAGAATTTCTAGAAATTAAAACCACTTGGACACCGGGTGTCCAAGTAATTTTGCGACATGATTACAGCGCTTGGAGCGCTGTAATGAATAATTTAAAAAGGTCGGTAATGCCGACCTTAAAGTTAATTGCTTAATTTTTTAAATAATCCCAAAATTGAATACAGTTCGAGGAAGAGCAGGAAAATATTTTGAGTCGTATCGAGCATACGATGAAAAATATTTTCCTGAACCTGCCATAAGCAGGAGTCGGGCCTCCATAATACTTACTACATAATACTTAATACTAAAATAATTAAATAAAAAACTACAAGCTTTTTGCTTGTAGTTTTTTATTTAATTATTTTACTGCCATTGTTTCGCTTCTAAAGCATTCTTAGCTGCGATTTGTTCGGCTTCTTGTTTAGAAACTCCACTTCCCTCTGCGATAAGTTTATTTCTAATGAATACCCCTACTTTGAATTTTTTATCATGATCAGGTCCAACTTCTTCTATTGTTTCGTAACTTGGTGTCGCTTTTTCAAATTCTTGGGCTTTTTCTTGGAAATGACTCTTGGCATCTTGCCATAATGAATTCTCTACTACATCATCAGTAATAGACAAGAAATATGTATCAATAAATTTAGCTGCGGAATCGTAACCTTGGTCTATATAAATAGCTCCTATAATTGCTTCGATAACATTTGCCACAATAAAATTTCTAGCTCTTCCTGTATCTTTTGCTTCCCCTTTTGATAATAACAAATAATCATTTACTCCTAATTCCTCGGCTACTCTCAATAAAGAAGTGGTGTTCACTATAGCTGAACGATAAGAAGTTAAGACTCCTTCTTTTTCATCTGGAAACTTTTCAAATAAATGATAAGTTGTAACTAATTCTAAAACTGCATCTCCTAAGAATTCAAATCTCTCGTTATGTTCTAAGTCTTTTCCTTTATGCTCATTTAAATAAGACCTGTGAGTAAAGGCAGTTTGTAGTAATTTAATATTATTAAATTTGATATTTATTTTTTCGGCAAATTTTTCGTAATCAGGCATTTTGTTAGTTTATAGTTTAAGTTTGGAAAAGTAAAGCCTTAATCTTTTTTAACTTTCAAGACCTTAATCCCTTCTTTTATAACTTCTTTCATATCATCATATAATTCTAGCTTTTCTACTTCATCTAATTTAAACCATTTAATCTCATCTATTCCTTTCTTTTCTTTTGAATCCTCCTCTAAATGTAATTCTTGATATTCCGTTTCAGCTAAATAATAATCTAATTTTTTCTTGATATGTCCGTTTTCTGTATGAAAGGCAATATATTCATTTCCACCAATTTTATCTTGAAGTTTAATATCTAAACCAGTTTTTCTTTTTGTTTTTGTAATAATGTTCTCTTTGGCAGTCATCCCTTCTTCGTCCTTCCCTTTTAATAAAGTCCAGTAACCAAAAATATTGTGAGCCATCATTACTTCATAATGGTCTTCATTCTTAGCATAAATCATTACTCCAGCTAGATAATGGGATGGTAAATTTTCAGTATCAATTTGTTTCTTTCTGGATTCACTAGTCTCGTGTTTTTGAGGTTCTCCTAATTCTTTATAAATAGTCCCCATCACTCCACTAATAAATTTGCTACTATTTTCCCCACCAAAAGCTTTGGCTAATTCGATAGCTTCATTAATTGCGACCTTGGGCGGAACTTCTCCTCTATCAGAAAACAAAAGTTCACAGATTCCAATTCTTAAAATATTTCTATCCACTACCGGAATTTTATCAATAGGCCACTGAGGAGCAGCTTGTTGAATAATATTATCTACGTCTTGTAATTTCTCAAAAACACAAGATATAATTTTTTCAATAAAAGGAGGAATATTTTCAGTTTGAGCAAAATCTTTTAGATTTTTCCTAAGGATGTCCTGTATATCCTCTTTTTCTTTTTCATCCTTTCTAATATCCCATTCGAAAAGGGACTGTAAAGCTATTGATCTCAATAAATGTCTATCTAACATAATTTAAAATTAAAAACACCTCCAAAATAGCAGTCATTCATCCATAAAAAGCTATGCGGGAGGTGTCCTATTAATATTTTAATAAATAAGTCTATTTTTTCTTCTTTTCAGACAATTTCTTAACATCTAGAGGTGCTTCTTTTTTATCTTTAGCATTAGGGTCAATACCTAAAGATTTCATTTTAGCAACTCTTCTTTCATTCTTCTTCTCTATTTTAGCATTAATATCGATAACTTGTCGATCTTTATAAGTTCCACAAGTATCACACATTCTATGACGCAAATGAAATGAACCACATTTTACACATGTGGATAATCTAGGAGCGTCTATTCCGTGGTGAGAGCGACGAGTTCGTGCTTTACCACTTGTTATTCTCATTCTTGATGACATATAGGTTAGAATTATAGACTATTTCAAAAAAAATGCAATGTTTTTAGTGAAGATTCTAATAAATTCTTGAACTTATATGATTTATCAAATCTGTATAATTAATTTTATTTAAATCAGTTGTTTCTATATTTAAGACCTCTCCCTCGATATCTAAACTCTCAACCCTTCCTCTATTCAAGGAATCTTTTATATCATTAAAAATAAAATCTTCACAATGTCCCGGATGTCTATAACCTAATTTATTTCTCTCTTTAAATCTTTTTATTAAAACACCTTCTTGAGCCCAACAATTTAATTGAATAGCATGTGCATTATATTTTTTTATTAAATTGTTTAATTTGTTGTTGGCATATTTAGGTAAGAAATTAGCCTCTACTATAACAGCAGAGGAGTTTCCCAAAAGACAATTAGTAAAATGATATAAAATAGAATAAGCAGTATTTCCAATTTCTCTAGAATATTCTTTATCCCTCCACCCATTAGTATCAAAAATCACTTCCTTTAATGAATCCTTGTTAATAAAGGGTAAATTTAATTCCTTAGATACCTTTTCTCCAATAGTAGTTTTCCCTACACTGACAGGACCTAAAAGAATTATTAATAAAGGTTTTTTCATATGCTTATATTTTAATAAATTACATATAAATTTTTAATAAAGAAAAGATAAAGAAATTATGAAGTTTTTTGAGCCTTATTATTCTTTAATCTTATAAACATTTATCAAATTTCTACTTTTTGTATCAATGATATATAATAGTGATATGAAACAATTTTCTCATTTACACACTCACAGTCACTATAGTCTTTTAAATGCACTACCCAAAATAAAGGAATTGGTTTCCCAAGCAAAAAAATATAATATGCCTGCTTTAGCCATTACTGATAATGGGAATATGTATGGGACTATTGAGTTTTACCAAGAATGCCACAAACAAGAAATCAAACCTATTTTAGGAGTAGACTTTTATGTAGCTTTAAAAACCCGACATGACAAAAGACCTGGAATCGACAATCGTTCCAACCGTTTAATCCTTTTGGCCAAAAATGAGCAAGGTTACAAAAATCTAATTAAATTAGTCAGTAAGTCATATCTTGACGGTTTTTATTACCGACCGAGAATAGACCGAGAATTAATGGAAAAATTTAAAGAAGGTCTAATTTGTATAATGCCTCAATTTGGAGGAGAGGCCCTCAAAGCCCTGCAATACGGTGATGTTGAAAAAGCCAAAGAAAGCACAGACTGGTACAGAAAAACCTTCCCTAATTTCTATATGGAAATTGTGCATCATCCAGAAATTGAAGGTCAAACAGAATTAAAAAAGAAAGTCATTGATTTTTCCAAGGACGAGAATTTAGAATTGGTAGCCTGCCAAGATGTTTACTATATGCATGCTGACGATAAAAAAGCTCGAGACATTTTAATGTCTATCCAGTCCTCTAACTCAAAATACAGAAATGACGAAGAAGATTTTTCTTTTATTGATCAAGAAACTGCTAATAAATATTTTAAAGACACTCCCGAAGCCTTAGAGAATATTTCTAAAATAGTAGATAAATGTAATGTCGAACTAGATATTGATTCTTGGTATTTCCCTGATATAAATATTCCTGATGGAGAAAATTACAATTCCTACTTAAGAAAAAAGACTTTTGAAGGAATTTCTAAAAGAGGATTACCAGAATCAAAAGAGGTTTTGGATAGAATTGAATATGAATTAAAAATTATTAAAGACAAGGGGTATTCTTCATATTTCTTAATTGTTTCTGATTTAATTAATCACTCTCGTTCTGTGGGTATTTTTACCAATACTAGGGGTTCAGCTGCTGGTTCTCTAGTTTCCTATTTAAACTTTATTACTAAGGTTAACCCTCTTGAATTAAAACTTCCTTTTGAACGATTTATGAACCCTGGGCGCCCCGGAATCCCTGATATCGATGTTGATATCGCCGATATTCGTCGGGATGATGTGATTGATTATATGCGACAAAAATACGGTAAAAAAGCAGTCGCTCAAATCGGGACTTTTGGAACTATGGCGGCTCGAGGTTCTGTGCGAGATGTAACTCGGGCTTTAGGTTTCCCTTATGACCTTGGAGATAAAATCGCCAAATTAATTCCGATGGGTTCCCAAGGTTTTCCTATGACAATCGCTCGGGCTTTAGAAATGGAAAAAGACCTGCAAGAATTACATAAATCAGATAAAGATGTTCAAGAGATAATTAAGTATGCTCAAAAAATTGAAGGTTGTGCCCGTCATATTTCTACCCATGCCGCAGGGGTACTTATCTCCCCTTCTCGAGTTGATGATTACACCCCTATTCAAGTCGATAAAGACGGAAAAATTATTACTCAGTACGATATGTACACAGGTAATCGTGACGGGGTGGTTAATCTACCTAAATTCGATATCTTGGGAATTAAGAATCTTTCTATTTTAGCCAATGCAGCTAAGCTAGTTAAAAAAATACATAATATAGATGTAGATTTTGATAATATTGATTTACAAGATAAGAAAACCTACGAAATGCTAGCCAGAGGTGAAACATTGGGGACCTTCCAATTGAACGGACAAGGAATGACTCAGTATCTAAAGGAATTAAAACCCAAAGATATTTGGGACATCATGGCGATGGTAGCTTTATATCGCCCAGGACCTATGGCTTTTATTCCTGACTATATTGAGAGAAAGGAAAACCCTTCTAAAGTAACCTATCTGCATCCTGAACTTGAAGCTATTTTAAAACCAACCTATGGAATTATTATCTATCAAGACGATGTCATGCTTATTGCTGTGAACCTTGCTGGTTATACTTGGGCTGAAGCCGACAAATTTCGAAAAGCGATGGGAAAGAAAATCCCAGAGATGATGCAACAGGAAAAAGAAAAATTCTTTAAAGGTTGTCTTAATCATGGTATCGAACAAAAAACTGTACAAAAGCTATGGGAGACTATTGAAACTTTCGCTGCCTACGGATTCAACAAAGCTCATTCAGCCAGCTATGGACGAGTAGCTTACGAAACTTCATATATGAAGGCTAACTTCCCTATTGAATATATGACTGCCTTATTGATGGCGGATTCGGGTGATGTGGATAAAGTTTCTGAAATAATTACAGAATGTAAACGCTTGAAAATCGAGGTGCTTCCGCCTGATATCAATGAGTCCTTTACTGACTTTACTATTGTAAAAGGAGAATCTGGAAATGAAGCCATTCGTTTTGGACTGCAAACAATAAAGAACTTTGGTGAAGGAATTGCTAACGAAATAATTGCCGAAAGAAAAGAAAACGGAAAATTCAAATCCTTGGTAGATTTGTTAGAGAGGGTGCAAGGTAAAAATATGAACAAAAGATCTCTTGAAGCCTTAACTATGTGCGGAGCGATGGATAAACTGGGTGAAAGAAAACAAATAATTCACAATATGTATGAATTATTACAATACTCCAAAGACTTTGCTTCTAAACCTCAAGGACAGGATTCCTTATTCGGAGCAGATACCAGTGTGACAGAAATCACTCTTGAAAAAACAGAATCAGCCACTATGGAAGAAAAATTAAATTGGGAAAAAGAATTATTAGGTTTGTATATTTCAGGACACCCCTTAGACAAATTCTCTCAACAACTTTCTAAGAGCCGAAGTAATTTATCTAAAGTTAAAAAGGAAATGCTAGAGGGTGTAACCACAGTGGTGGCAGGTATAGTTGAGGAATGCAAAGTAATTTTAACCAAGAAAAAACAAGATAAAATGGCTTTTGTGAGACTGTCTGATTTCAGTGGGTCATTAGAAGTGGTAGTTTTCCCTAAAGTCTATGAAGAATTCGCCGAACTATTAGAACAAGAAAAATGTGTGATGATTAAGGGGAAGATTTCGAAGAGGAATGATGAGACATCTTTATTAGCCGAAAAAATAAAAGAACTTAAGTAAATAACCCAAAATTAAGGAATTTCATTGTCGGTTTCAAAAAAATACCTTTCGTCGTATGCCCGATACGACTCAAGGTATTTTTTCTTACCTCCTCGAACTTCACTTAATTTTGAGTTATTTACAACCTAATCTAAAAACCAACGAACTTCTTCGTCAGCCCTCTGGAAAATATTTAAGTTTTCGAGGTCCGACTTCTTAACGTGTATACCAGCAATCTTTAGTAATTTGTTTAGTTTTACCAATTCCGAAGTCGTACCTCTTTTTAAAAACTCAAAATATTTTCCCTCACTTCCTCGAATTTCATCTGATTTTGGGGTTATTTGTGTTATTTTTAACACCTCAAGTCGTTGAGGTGTTATATTTTTATTTTAATTTACCTTTCGTTTTATTATCACTATAAATTTTTTTCTAATAAAAGGAATAAGTAGTGATCCGATAGATAAAAAGGTTAGACCTCCCACAATACTAAAAGATAAAATAGTAATTCCAAATATTGTAATTCCACCATTTTGAATAATATTTAAACCAAATAATGTATAGTTATTATCGTAATAATTTTCTATCTTAGGTAATTCAATAAGTTCTTTATCCCAAAAATATTGAGTTCCATTAATATCCATATTTTTACCTCCACAATTAAAAATATTAAGCCCATCAGAATAAAAAGAAAACTCTTTACCCTGTGTTGATTTATACCCTAATTTATTAAGACCTTCATATAATTGTGGATTTTCGGGGTAATTAATATAAGTTGCATAAGGTTTATATCTAGATATCCATTCTATTACTGTGTTTATATTTGTTTGTTTAGGTTCTATAGAAATAAATTCTAAATCAGGTGTTATCTTTTCTATATTAAAATATTCCACTAATAAAATACCTAAAGTAGAATTAGATCTTAAATTGATTTTTTGGTCTTTACAGTCATTATATATTTTTTTACTTAAAAATAAGTCAAAATCATTCAAGCTTGAAGCGGATATTAAAGAAAAAGAAGGTATAAAAATAAACAAACATAATATTATTTTTAAGTATATTTTTTTCATATTTTCATTTATTTTAAATAGCTCAAGTCGTTGAGCCGTTCTGCTCTTTTAGAGCTAATTTAAATTTTATTTACAATGTTTTAGTTATCCACAGTTTACTTGATTTTTTGATATAAAATGTTATAGTTTCAATTAAGGAAGTGCCACCGAACCAAACTGTAGTGTTTATCACTGCGTTCCGCAAGGATAGGTTCGGTGGTTTTCTTTTATTCTTTTTTTGGCCACACTTGAACATACATTTCTTTACGACTAAGCATTTTTCTAAAAACCTGAGAATCTTTTCTTGAGTTAACAATAGATCTATTTATTGCCCCAGCAACATAATCAACCAACTGTAACAAATTGTTGGATTCAGATTTCTGCATCTTAACTTTTCTAATCTTCTTTTTATCAATGTTCATCTTTCTTCTTAAATATTTAGCTAATTGATTACGAAATTCATTATTTCCATTTTTATCTATAACAACAATTGATTTACTTAATTTATCTTTTGCATTCTCAAAAACAAGACTACATGCATATTTATAAAAAGAAGATTTATTCTTGAAACCTTCTCCATAAAGTTTGTTAGGATCTTTGTTTATGACAATACCATAATAGAAAAAATTATAAGGCATAACAGCTTTAAAAAACGAATCCCTAACTCTTAAAGAGTTTTTCTTAAAATGAAATTCTGAATTATCACTCCAACTTAATTCTTTCTTTAATAATTCAATTCTTCTATCACAATTAGTAGCCTCATCATAATCTTCAAATACTACCAAAGCAATAGTAAAAAACCGACTTGAACCGCTATTCATTTTTAATCCTGGATCTCCGGATTCATCAATAAAAACTAACATATTTTATTTTAACATTTTTAATATATTTTAAGTTATCCTTCCCTTTTTAATTAACTCAACTCGTTGAGTTAATTGATTAAAGTGTTCTTATTTTAACGTATAAAATACACCTGTCCCTATTTTACCATGTTGAACTAATTTTTCTTCCCTTTCCAACTCATCTAAATATCTTTCTGCTGTGGCATTGGAAACAGAACATAATTCCTCAACATTATTGTTAGTGATTCCTGCCTCACCGGCAGGCAGGTTTTCGTTATTTTTTAAAAATTCTAAAATTTTTTGTTTGTTCTCGATCTTAGCTTCAGCTTGTTTTGAAAGTATATTTTTCTTTCCACCATTCCCTTTCTGCATTCCAAAATAAGACCCTACAATAACCCCTGCTATTCCAACGACAATTAAAGTTAAATAATTCATTTTATTCTCTACTCATTAAATCTTTTATAATTACTTCCATTATCACCAAAACAACCATTTATTTCAAATGCTTTTAAAACTTCATTGGGTATATTTTCTTCTTCTATTAGACTACAAAATGGATCTTCTTGGCTTATATATAAAACTCTGTAATTCTCACCTTCTTTTTTCATAATAGCTGTTGAACCCCCTCGCCGTCCACTTACAATTACTTCATAAAAATCACCTAATTGGTTTCTAATCATAGCAATATTATTTCTATTTTTATAATCTAAGGCGTTTAAAAGAGGGATTTGTTCTATTTGGGCTTCCTCTAAAGAATTTCCACAAGACAAAACTAAATGACAAGCTTTGTCATAATTACCACTTCTATATGAAGTACAATCTAAATTAACCAACACAACACATAATTCATTTCCTCTTTCATAGGCTTGAATGTAATCATAAAAACGATTATCTGTAAAATCATCAGAAGAATTGTTTTTATTTAAAATAAAACCTCTGTTTGTAAATACTTGTTTAACTAAAGCCAATTCCTTATAAAAATATTCATAGGCAATAAGCGATTGGTCAATATGATTCTTTTCTTCTTTTGCTACAAAAAATGATTCATTGGCTGGAAAATTAAGATTATAACCATTCTCATCATTCCACCAAATAATTGATTGGTCTGATTGAATATCTGATGTTTTATCAATATTTTTGAAACGAATTTTTAATTCATCAACTACTGAAAGTGATTTTAATGAATCATTAAAATCACTTTCTTTAATCAAACCTACTTTGCGGAAACTTCCATCAATAGCCATTTGTAATAAAACCTCTTTTTTATTAAAATCAAATTTATAAACAAAACTAGTTCGACTAAAAGAATCACTCAATTGATTTTTGTCAGACTTAGAATATAAAGACATAACATACATATTAGTTGGTCCGTATTTTTCAGGAATATAATCAATATTATTTTCTATTTGATTCCATCTCTGTTCTTTGACTATAACACCAAGAACTCTATCATAAAAATCAAGATTCAAATTACCTTCATTTCCACAAAAACTGGCCTCAACATTTTCTTTAACAATTCTCTCAAAAGCTTTAGTAAAACTAAAACCACCAAAAACAACGTTTTCAGCTTCTACTTTTTTACCACAAAGTGTTATTTCAATATATTCTTCTGGTTTTATTAAAAACTCTCTTTCTTCAAATACTGGTTCTGTTATATCTGGAACGACATTATTCCAATTTAATGATTTTATTTGTTCACTTTGAACAATATAATTAACACCACTATTTCTGCTTATCATATTCCAAGAAATAAATAGGATTATAATAGCAAATATTAAAATGATTATTCTCTTTTTCATTAAATTTTATTATACCATAATTATATTTAACTATTTTATATGTGTGTTATAATTTATTTAGATGAAAAATAAAAAATTTTTAATATATATATTTGGGATTCTTAGTGTTTTAATTTTCTCACTCCAAAGCTTATTTTATTATGCTTTTTCTGGGGGTGTTCAAACAAAGGAATTTATCACAGGAATATTATTTTTAATAATTTCACTTTTTTCAATAATTGCACTATTTTTTATCAAAAACAGTCCTCGTCTCGCCGGTAAAATATTTATCTTTTCAGGATTATCCGCTTTAATTGTTATGAATGTTCGTATAGAAAATATATTATTTTTATTTACAAAATCTCCTATAGGTATAGTCATGATTACAATACCTTTAATTTTCATAATAATTGGGAGCTTTATATTAAGTTTTTCTACAAATGATTAAAAACCTCTAGTGTTACAAACACTAGAGGTTAAAAAATAATTTATTAAATGTTTATTTTATTTTTTTCTTTCATCATTAACAAGCTTTTCATGATCAAGACGCCCTATATTCGCAATTCCATAAAAAAGTCCGTCTATTTGATTTTTGTTAATACAAAATAACAAGAAAAATTCCTCATCATTTAAAACATAAGCTGATTCATGTAAACTTTGTTCAAAAATATCAGAAACAAATCTTAAATATAACTTTTCATCTAATAAACCGTTTTCGTAAAGTTTATCAAAGGAAGTTTTCTGTTTTAACATATTGTATTGATATTTCTGAAGAAGCTCTTTCTTTTTTGTAGGAAAATCAACTCCCAGAGCTTCATCTATAGCAAAACTAAAATCTTTAACAAGAAGAAGTTCTTTATCCTCAAACAACTCTTTATTTTCATAAATACTTCTTGTTTGTTCTCTGTAATATTGTCTTCTGAAAACAATATTGGAATCTTCTTTTAAACCTTCTAAAAGATAAAGCTCACCATCTCTTATTTCTAATTGTTGATTTTGAGCAAATGCAACACCACCAAAAAGAATAACAAACAACATTGTTGAAAAAAATACTATTTGATTTATTTTAAACATTTTCTCTTTTCCTATAAATTATAAGTTAGAAGATATCAATAATTACAGTAAATTGACCAAAAATTTGTCCCGTAAGTACCATATAACCAACGACTAGTACTGTATCCATTAACTGAAGAATCCAACTCTTTATTAATAGGATACAACATACGGTTTGAGTGTTGATGACAAACTCCTTGAACAAGATAAGTCATACTACCCGCAGCATAACATAAAGAATTTAATACTTGGGAATCTGTAGCAGATCCGCTTGTCACAACAGAACCACCTGTTGTAGCACTTCCACTTGGAAAAGATCGACAATTAGAAGAATTATCTACACATACATAAGTATGATCCAACCAACTTAAACCAGGAACGGCTACATTGGTATCATAAGCCGCAATAACATCAGCTTGCAAAAAACTCACACCAACAAACATCAATAGTGAAAAGATAATTCCAACTATCAAACTAATTCTAGTTTTCATTTTGACCTCCTAGGTCTTTTTTAATTTAGGTTTAAATTTAGTGAAAAAATATTTACTAAGATAACTCTCAAAAGAATAGTATATCACCTCCTTTCATTTCTGTAAGAACACACTAATTACAAATTTATACATATTTATTATGAAGTTTCAGTAAAGAAAAAATAAAGAAATTATGAAGTTTTTCAACAATATCTTATAATTTAAAAAGTAGGGGTGCTACCCCTACTTTTTGCAAAACAAAACAAAAACCTACACTTTATTGACGGTCGATAAAGTGTAGGTTTTTGTTTTTTGTGACCTTACCGGGAATCGATCACGAATCACTAAGTAAAATTTTTCGCTTTGCTCAAATTTTACAAAGTGTTCTCGACCCCGTCTCAGAAAATCTCGGATTTTCTTCCGACCTTCGATTATCTCCACAGGAGATTCACTAGAATCAAAAAATAACAGTCAGAAAGACTGTTATTTTTGATTTGTGACCTTACCGGGAATCGAACCCGGATTGCCGCCTTGAGAAGGCGATGTCCTAACCATTAGACGATAAGGCCATTACTATATATTATATTTTAAATTAACATTGTCTACTATATTTCAAAGACATCGCCTTCAACGAAGGCTTATCCTATGACCTCGTAAACATCGGTCATTTCTTCGCTATCGCTCAGAACCGGATTAAAAGCAAAGAAATTTGCTTTTAATTCCAATAA
>Ga0180007_10003257_pt1 | contig 18277 bp, 21 predicted proteins | sample MM_PC_MetaG_FD_121122 | JGI IMG/M metagenome (GOLD analysis project Ga0180007, IMG submission 121122) | Groundwater microbial communities from the Aspo Hard Rock Laboratory (HRL) deep subsurface site, Sweden - MM_PC_MetaG | ecosystem: Environmental > Aquatic > Deep subsurface > Groundwater... | reverse complement strand
GGGCCGCTCCCTTTTCTCCACCATTGACGATCAGGGTTCTGTTTACAGTTTCCAGTTTTGGCAGGTATGAATGGGAGTGACCGCCAAAGATCAGATCAATGCCTTTAACTTCGGCAGCAAGCTGACGGTCAAGATCGGATCCGATATGTGTTATTGCCACGATCAGGTCTGCACCCTTTTCACGCAGCTCTGAGACCATTTTTGTGGCTACTGCAACGTTTGAACCGTTCAAAGATACGTTGCCAGTGGTGGTCACATAGGGAAACTTGGGAGTCATCAGAGAAAAGAAACCAATTTTGACATTGTCATATTGCCTGATCAACAGAGGTTGACAGGAGCCTTGCATTACAGTCCCTTTGACTGCCAGGTCGGAACAGAGGGGAACAAATTTAGTCTTCTCCAGGGCTTCCGCGAGGAGGCCCGGCCCTCGATCAAACTCGTGGTTGCCAAGGGCCAGAATTTCATAGCCTGCGGTCCCGAGGAGACTGAAGATGGCCTTGCCGTTAAATGTGTGGAAGTAGCGACCCATCAGGTCATCCCCTGATGAGAGGATGATAACAGGTCCCTGGCCCTGTTTTTTGCTCTCTTTAATCAGGGTGGCAATTCGGGCAATTCCGCCCACGACATCAATTTTTTGCCCTCGGTCGCCAAGGTCGCTGGAGCGATGGGATGACTCCAGCTGTCCTTGCAGATCGGCTGTACCAAGGAAAGTCAGCTGTTGGGTTGCTGCTGTCATGGTTGGAGCGGCCCATAGACCCGAACAGCTCAGAAAAAGTGAAAACAGTGCTGAAAAAAGGATGATGCGTGAGTTTTTCATTTTTTTTCTCCACAGGTCGAGCCTTATTCTATTATTGTCAATTGAGGAACCAGTTGTCATTGTGCCACGATATACAGGATGAGGTCAAGCTTCTGTACTCAGTGATTTTTCGAAGGAGTATGAAAAAGAGATCGACAAATCCTTTGAAAATTGTTCATATACTCGCAAATGGTATGTTTGATACAATCAGTATAAAGGAAGGAGGACTTCGATGAGCGGACATGGGCATGGACATGAGAAACCGGAAGAAGATCACTCAATCTGTATCAAGGTTGGAATTTTCTTTGTTTTCGTCATTGTTGGATTTTTTGTGATTGGTATGATCAACTGAGACAGTAATCGAACGAAATGACAAAAAACCGCCTGGGGCACAGCTCCTTGGCGGTTTTTTTTGTTTTTACGTTCAGTGGTGGAGTATGGCTGGGAAAAAGTTTTATGCAGTAGCCAAGGGCCGGAGGCCAGGAATATATACCTCCTGGCCGGATGCCGAAGCCCAGGTTAAAGGATACGGCGGAGCCAGGTACAAGGGTTTTGCCAATCGGTCTGAGGCAGAGGCCTGGATAGAGAATCCTGAGTTGCAGCAGCGGCGGAAGACGCCGGAAAAAAAGGCAGGAGTGCAGAAAAAACAACTCGGAAGCTCTGCTGACCGGGTGGAAATTTATACCGACGGCGGGGCCATCAATAATCCCGGCCCTGGTGGCTATGGGGCTGTCATTCTCGCAGAAGGGAGGGAGCTGGAACTTTCAGGCGGCTATCGGCTTACAACAAATAATCGGATGGAACTCATGGCCTGTATCAAGGCCATCGGCGCCTTGCCGTGTCATGACAAACCGGTTCTTCTTCACTCAGATTCCAGTTATGTTGTTAACGGCATCAGTAAGGGTTGGGCCAGGGGGTGGCGCAGGCATGGCTGGGTGAAGTCAGATGGTAAACCGGCCCTGAATTCCGACCTTTGGGCTCAGCTGCTGGACCTTATAGAAGGCCTGAATATCAGTTTTCATTGGGTCAGGGGACATGCCGGTCACCCCTTAAACGAACGCTGCGACCAACTGGCTGTACAGAATGCCAGAAAAGATAATTTGCCCGAGGATACAGGTTACAAACCATGACTGACCAGAAAAAAAACAAACAGCACCCAGGTGCTTTTCCGGAACTTGGGCCAGACACCGTACTTAATATTGTCGAGGCAGGCCTGGGAATATCCTGCACGAATCTCTGCAGGCAGTTTAACAGCTATATCAACCGTGTTTTTGAGTTGAAGGCCGTGGACGGAAGAGGGTTGGTGGTGAAATTCTACAGGCCTGGCCGCTGGTCAAAAACAGCCTTACAGGATGAGCATGACTTTCTCCTTGAGTTGGACCAGCATGAGATTCCGGTAATTCCGCCCTTAACCCTGGCCAATGGGGGTACCCTTGGTGAGCATGAGGGACTTTGTTTTAGTGTCTTTCCCCGCTGTGGGGGACGCAGTTCTGATGAATTCAGCGAAGATCAATGGTTGGAGATTGGGCGTCTGCTTGGACGCTGCCATGCAGTAGGGGCTGTTCATCCTTCCAAAGACAGGGTGACGATGGTCCCAAACCATTCTACACGTGAGCAGGTACGCTTTATTCTGGAGGGCGGAGTTATTACCCAACCGCAGACAGCTGCCCGATTTTCTTCGTTGTGCCAGGAGCTCATTAATGAAATCACTCCCTTGTTCAAGGATATGAAACTGAGCAGAATTCATGGTGACTGTCATTTTTCCAATATCATCCACCGCCCTGGAGAATCCTTTTTTCTGATTGATTTTGATGACATGTCCATGGGACTGCCAGTCCAGGACCTGTGGATGCTCCTCCCTGGAGTTCCTGAGGAATCTCTGTTGGAGATCGACCTCTTTCTTGAGGGCTATGAGACCTTCCATCATTTCGATCGACGGACTTTTAAGCTCATTGAGCCTCTGCGCGCCATGCGTTTCCTCCATTATATCGCCTGGCTGACCTATCAGTACCTGGCTGACGGCAGCGCCCCCATTGTTCCTGGATTTGGTTCAGCGGAATACTGGGAGGGCGAGATAGGCGATCTGGCAGACCAGCTTGAGCGGATCCGAAAGGGGATGGGCGGATTCGGTAATATGGCTTGAAAGGCTGAAGAACAACGACTAAAGAAAAACTAGTAAACAGGTTGTTGGTGGAAGAGATGGTAATTTTCGCTTACCATGTTAAAGAGTAAAGAGTTTTTTCGGCATTCAACATATACCGCCGTGATTTGAGGAACTGGCCTTGGATATAAAAGAAAAACTGCTCTGCTATTGTTTTTCCCACAGTCGTGCAGATCTAGAGCAGGACATCAATAAAAATGGCAGGTCTGTCATCATGGAAGAGATCATCTCTTTTTCCCGTTCCGCAAAGTGCCGCTGCGAGAAGACAAATCCATCGGGCCAATGATGCCTGACTGATGTGCGCCGGGCGGTGAACGAGATTATCAGGTTGCATTGTTTTTCTATAGAACAATAATGGCATGACAATGAGTGAAAAGCGAAAAAGAATTCTCTTTCTTTGTACCGGCAATTCCTGTCGCAGTCAGATGGCAGAGGGTTGGGCCCGGCACCTGCATGGCGACCGAATTGAGGTCTGCTCTGCCGGCATAGAGGTGCATGGCTTGAATCTCATGGCAGTCAGGGCAATGCAGGAGGCGGGAGTGGATATCAGTAGGCACTGGTCAAAACATGTAGATGAGTTGCCGGATAAGGATTTTGATCTGGTGATCACTGTCTGCGGGCATGCTGATGAAAATTGTCCTCTGTTTCCCGGGGCCACCAAGGTCATTCATCACGGTTTTGCTGATCCCCCGCAACTGGCCAAAAACGCAAAAAACGAGGAAGAAATATTTGCATGCTATCAACAAGTCTGTCTGGAGATACGAGATTTTGTAAAAAGCCTGGGTCCGCTTTGCTAGCTGTTGCTCCCCGGTATTAGGAGGAGTTATGGGGTACAAAAGAAGCTGATGATTCGATCACTATTTTCAGGGAGAAATATGATACGAAAATACTTATTGGTTCTGTGTCTGCTGCTGCTTTCCAGCTGTGCGTATATGGGTGGCGAGAATGATCGTTTTCTTGCGAAGAATGATGGTACGGTAGTTGATGTGGAAAGCGGTCTCATGTGGGCTGCTGCTGACAACGGCCAGAGCCTGACTTGGCCGGAGGCCTTGGAATACTGCAATTCCTATACAGGCGGCGGTTATCACGACTGGCGTTTGCCCAAAAAAGCAGAGCTGGCTGCCCTCTATAAGGCAGGGATTCGAAGGGACAAAGGGACGATTACTATTCATGAAAATTGGGTCTGGGCTGCTGAGACCGATGAAACCAAGGGGGCCTACTGTAGTTTTAAAATGGGAGGCTGCGATTGGGTGGAAAAGGTGGTTTCCTTTGCCTTGCGTGCTCTTCCTGTTCGCGATACCCGAAACATTCCATCTTCATCGCCGGTGGTTCAAGCTCAATCGTTGGAGCAACGACTCCAGGTTCTCGATCTTCTTCACAGGCAGCAGCTTATCACTCAGGAAGAGTATGAGCAGAAAAAGGCTGTAATCCTGCATGAACTCTGATCTTTCCGGTCCACCGCCCTGTCGAATTCTGTCATCTCTGCCCGGTGATGTAGACAGGGGGTTTCATGACTTGAGCAGGGATATGGATCCGAGCCTGGTCCATGTCTTCCTCGACAAACTGCAACGCTATGCAGCCAAACCGGATCGGGCACTTTTTTTTGCCGAGTCCGCAGGAAAGATAATCGGTTTTGCCACCATCATCGACCGGGCAGAGGCCCCGGAAGGTATGGGTGAGGATGTCGCTCATCTTCTGCAAAACTATGGTTGCGGTACCGGGCTCATGGTCCTGCCGGAATTTCGTCGCAGGGGCGTTGCCCGTATCCTTGTTCAACACTGGCAACAGTGGGCTCAAGCCAGCGGTAGGCAGGGGGTCTGGATCGTCACCAGAGAGATGGCGGACTGGTACCAGCGTTGTTTTCACTACTCTGTACTTGGGACCACAGTGCGCCATGGAGTGAAAAAAACCGTGCTGGCCAGGAGTATATCTCAGTTCTCTTCCTCTTGAGTCTTTTTACGGCATCGTCTCAAGTCGGCAATGGTCCATGTTACAGAGATGGGCTCTGCGCCAGTGCCTCGCGGATGTGATCGCACAAGATCTCTGCCACTCCCTCCATCATTCCCAGGCCATGGTTTATGGCCGATAGAGAAATACCTGCCCTGGTCAATTGCGACTTCCATGAATCAGGATCGGGCCCGGTCAACTCTCGCTCGAAATGTCTGCCTGCCACCAGCATGAATGGAATAAGACAGGCAGAGTCAAAGCCTGCCCGTTGAACATGTCGGATCATTTCTGCAGGGGCTGGATAGCCCTTAAGCAGGGCGAAAAATATTCGTTTGCCAAAACGTTTACGCAAGAAATGATCTAGGGCAAAATAGCCGGTCCAGGCCGGATGGCTGGTTCCATGCCCACAAATAATCAGGGCTTGGTTTTCATGTCCATCGGCGATGATATCCAGGCATGGACAAATTTTTTCATAATCTGAAGGGGAACTGAGTAAAGGCAGACCAATGGAGACGTCCAGTGGACAGTTGTGTGCTATGCGGACAAGTTTATGGAATTCATGACCAGGCCATAGATGCGCGGATTGGAGCACTGCCTGTTTGTAACCTTGCTGCTTGAGTTTTTGCAGTACATCCTCCGGGCCTGGGAAGCCTGACGCATCTATGCCACTATTTTTTGAAGTAATAACTCGAGAAGAAAAACTCCACAAGACCTCATGTCCGGAAAAACGGTTGCGGATGAGTGTATCGAGAAACGAGTAGGTGTTAAGTGCTCTTGAAGTTGTGCCGAATGCACTTATGACAATGGGAATGTTCATGAAATACCATTAATGATTCTAGGGGGAAAAGTAGTCTCTCATACCATATATTGTGGTATGGAAAAAGAAAATAGCATTTTGTTCAAAGACATGGGAAAAAATTAACGAACCCATTGAAAAAATATAGATAATTAGTTGACACGGAAGAGCAAATACGATAGTACAAGAAATTGAAGTAAAAATTTTTGTACGCTATAGAGATCTGTACTGAACAGATGTGACATGCAAGACTGAAGAGTTCAAGCTGTTTTAATTTATTATTAATTAATTTTTATTTTCAGCTTGAACGTTGGCTCGGCTTTTCAGGAGGGTCGGGTCGTAACATTCAAAGAGGAAGGAGGATACAAGATGGTGAAAAAATTTTCCATGTTGGCCCTTGCCGGTCTGATCGCACTGCCTGCAGTAGCGTCAGCAAGCGGTGGAGCTAATGCCGGTGATCTGGAGCGAAAAATTGAAGAGTTGAGCCTGCAGTTGGATCAGCTGAAAGCCCAGATGTCAGAGAAAGGTGAAGGTGTAAGTCAGTCAGATTTTAATGCGCTTTCCGATACCGTTGGTAGTATGGAAGAGCGTTCCGACAGCTGGGATCTGGCTGCCCGTATCAACTTCTACGGAGATTTCCGTGCCCGTCTCGATTACTATCGTGCCAAGACTGTTTCTGAGTCAATTCAAAGGAGTGATACTCTCTGGACCAATCGTTTTCGCCTGAACATGCGTGTTAAGGCTACAGAAAACGTTGAGTTTAAGGCCCGTCTTGCCATGTACAAAGCCTGGGGAATGGAGACCACCCCGAATGGTATTGGTGGTGGCTACCCAATGTGGGATGGCAACAGTACCCGTCAGCCTTCAGACAATGCCCTGCGTGTTGACCGTGCCTTTGTAAACTGGAATAACATTGCCGGAGTACCTCTCTGGTTCTCCATTGGTCGTCGTCCTACCACTGATGGTCCTCCTGCCCAGGTTCGCATGGGTACCGATGAGCGTATGGCCACCCCGGTTGCTTTCATGGACTGGCCATTTGACGGTATCTCCATGGGCTATGCCTATCGTTGGGGCGTTGACGCCTTGGGAACCGGTCGTGTCCGTTTCTGTTATGGACGTGGATTCGAGGATGGACTTGAGGTCCAGGATGGTACCGAAGGTATAATGGATGATATGGATTTTGCCGGCCTTAGCTGGGATGTCATGAAAAAGGGTGATCGTTTCTTGAATCTCCAGTCTTTCATGGCTTTCAACGTCTTTAATTATCCCTCTTTCGAGAGTGATTTCATCAATGCTTTCGCCCCGGCTGTTTATGGTCAGCAGACGGAACTCGGTAATATCATGCACACCTCTGGTGTGTACATGGATAAAATCGGTGACGTAAGCTTCTTCGCTGCCGGTGGCTGGTCTCAGACCGATCCCAATGATAATGGTATGTTCAATGATTACATTGGCATGATGATGGGTGGCACTACTAACAGCGATAAAGAGAATGGTTACTCTGTTTATCTCGGTGCTCGCTATGATATCGATTCCATTGGCCTGAAACTGGGTGCTGAGTGGAACTACGGTTCAGAGTACTGGATTGCCATGAGTCCTGGTCATGATGACATGTATCTGTCTAAGCTGGCTGCCCGCGGTAACGTCTTTGAGGTATACGGAATCTATGACCTGCCCACAGGCGAGGCCATCTCCAAATACGCCAAGACCTTTGTCCGTTTCGGCTATCAGCGTTACGAGTATGATTACTCCGGTTCCATGGATTGGAATATGAAGCCATATGACCTTGGTGATGCCATGGATCAGCAGTACTTGAGCATGCTGGGTCAAGATCCTGTTGAGAGTGCAGATCAGGTTTACCTGACCTTTGAGGCATTCTTCTAGGCCGTTTTCTGTTTTAAACTCTGCAGTATTCTGGGGAAGGTTCCTTTTGGGGGACCTTCCCCATTTTTATTGGTTCCCGACGTAAACATGGCAAATCAACTTCAAGGCGGCAGAGAGAGGGGAAGAATCATCATTTCCACCGATCGGCGCGGAGGAATCAGCCGCTCTCCCTACAATTCTCTAAACCTCAGTTATGGAGTAGGTGATGAATCGTATTGTGTTGCTGAAAATCGTGAGCGACTCAAGATTGAAGGTCCCTTTACCCATCTTCTTTCCGCCAGGCAGGTTCATGGAGATGATATCTTTATGGCCACAGGGGAATTAAGTGCAGACCTTGAGGTCGATGGCTATGATTCCTTAATGACAGAGACAATTGGTCTTGGTTTGATGATCCAGCAGGCCGATTGCCAGGCGGTGACACTCTATGACCCCAGACGCCCGGCAATAGCTGCCGTTCATTGCGGTTGGAAGGGAAGTGTCCTCGATATTCTCGGAAAAACGGTGCAGGCCATGAAAGACTGTTATCGTACCTCACCATCAATGCTGCAGGCATATGTCAGTCCCTCCCTTGGCCCATGTTGTGCCCAGTTTATCAATCACGCCAGAGAATTGCCTCCCGCCTTTCTTGCCTTTCAGGAGCGCAAGAACTATTTTAATTTCTGGAAGATCAGCAGGATGCAACTGCTGCAGGCAGGACTGGATGCGGATAATATTATACTGTCCGAACAATGTACTTCATGCTCAGCAGATCATTTTTCCTATCGCCGTGCCTGCCGGCAGGGAGATGGCCGAACCGGGCGCTGTGCCACAGTGATCGGTCTGGTATAAAAATTTGTATGATATTTGAGGTTGTTTTTTTGAATTCTCTTCTCTCAATTATCCATATTTCGCGGTTACAGTTCGATTTAGCCTGTTAACATATACTATGCGCATTCTTGTTGTTGAAGATGATAAGAAAATTGCAGCGTTTCTGGAAAAGGGTCTGCAGGAAGCGGGATTCACCGTTGATGTCTGTCATGATGGTATTTCAGGCTTGTCACTTGCTTTGACGGAGCCCTACGAGGCAGCAGTGGTGGACATTATGCTGCCCGGTCTTGACGGCCTGAGTCTGATCGAGAAGATCCGGGGACGAGGAATTGTGATTCCAGTCCTCATCCTCAGTGCTCGACAGTCCGTGGATGATCGTATTGAAGGGTTACAGCGCGGAGGGGATGACTACATGGTCAAGCCCTTCTCTTTTAATGAGTTACTGGCTAGGGTTCAAGCCCTCCTGCGACGCGGGCAGAAAGGCGGTGAGAGTGGAAAACTCACTGTGGGAGAGTTGCAGCTTGATCTGCTTAAGCGCGAAGTCAGGCGACAGGGGAAAAAGATTGAACTGCCGGCCAAGGAGTATGCACTCCTGGAACTTATGATGCGTAATCCCGGGCGTGTGCTCTCCAAAACATCCATATTGGAGCGGATCTATGAGTATAATTTTGACCCCCAGACCAATGTGGTTGATGTTCTTGTCTGTCGTCTCCGCAACCGGGTAGATAAGGAGTATGAGGTTAAACTTATCCATACTGTCAGAGGCATGGGCTATGTCCTTCGCACTGAATAACCTGTTTGTACACCGTCTCAGACCCGGTCGGCTCCTCTTTTTTTTCCTCTTTCTCTGGCTGTTCTCAGGCCTTTTCCTTTTTTTTCATCTCCAGTTTCTGAAAAGTCAGATTCAGAATCAGGAAATGCAGCGTCTGCAGGTCGGGCTTGATAATTATCTCAAGAGAAGCGGCGTCACATCTGGAGAAAATTTTATCCTGGAGAGTGAACCTCCTCAAGAGGTAGATTTTATCCGTTTGGTCAGGGGACGGGATCAGCTTCTTCTTACTGGCAATACGACCATGAATTTCACAGGGCTGGTGGATCTGGACCCATTTGCCCATGGAATCTGGATAGATCTTATGCAACCGGGAGATTCCGGCACCTGGCTCTTGGTATCCAGGAAGCTTACAGGTGGATTGGTGCAAGCCGGTAAAGATGACAGCAGTGCAGGCATTGCCATGTATCAGAGGGCGGTTCGTGTTTCATTTTGGAGTTTTTTCCTGGCCGCCCTGCCTTCCCTTGTCCTTTCTTTTTTTCTGATGTATCTCATTCAGCAGCCTTTGCGGCAACTTCACGATGATATGGCAAGAGCCTTGGCGAAAAGATCCCTGCTCCTGCCAAAACACCGTGGACACTATGATGAACTGGCGCCGTTGTATCAGCAACTGGAACAGCTCTTTCAGCAAAACAGACAATTAATCCAGGAGATGCAGTCTTCACTTGATAATGTTGCGCATGATCTGAGAACGCCGATGAGCAGATTGCGGGTTGTGGCCGAGTATGCTCTGCAGTCAGAGAGGAATGAGCCGGAACTCTATCGCAATGCTCTTTCTGATTGTCTGGAAGAATCCGAGCGGGTGATGTCGATGCTTAAGGTCATGATGAGTGTAGCCGAGGCTGAGGCAGGCACCATGCGCCTGGAGTTGGAAGAGTTGGATCTTATGAAAACCCTGGAGGACGTGTTATCTCTTTATCAATATGTTGCGGAAGAAGAGCAGATTGCTGTTTCCTGTGCAGGAGAAAAAGGGGTTTTTGTCCATGCTGATAAGACCCGTATCAGTCAGGTCTGGGCCAATCTTCTTGATAACGGAATTAAATACGGGCACGAATCCGGGACAGTGAGGATTACTGTTGCCACAAAGGATAATTTTGCTGTGGTCCGTTTTTGCGATGACGGCATGGGGATTTCCGAGGCAGAGATTAGTCGAATATGGGATCGACTGTATCGCGGCGATCGAAGTCGCAGTCATCAGGGACTAGGGCTGGGTTTGAACTACGTCAAGGCAGTTGTCGAAGCCCATGGAGGGCAAGTACTGGTAAAGAGTAAAATTCGTGAGGGCTCCTGCTTTGAAGTGCATTTGCCATTGCTGCGCAAATGAAGATAGCCAACTTTACGGCGGATATTTCCCAATAAAATTATACCAATGATAGCAAAAGAAAGGGTAGTGAGGGAGCCATTACAGGCTGAAATCGCAGAGTAACGGGGCATGATCGGAGAAACGAATATCCGGGATGGAAAAGTTTGAGGCGATAAGCTCCGGACTATGGAGGATAAAATCAAGATGACGTTTCGGGGCATGGCTGGGATGTGACGGTTTGCCTGTGAGATTGGCGTTGCATAGTCTTGAAGCCGCCATAAAAAGCTGCAGTTCACGATCACCGCCAAAGGTGTTGAAATCACCTGCTACGATCACTGGCTTTGTGCTGTTTGAAATTATACGGTGGAGATGTTCGAGCTGCTGTTGTCTGTGTTTGAATTTTAAGGAGAGGTGGACAATAAAGATACAGATGTCATCAAGTTCCACTTCGATGACCAGGCGTTTGACTCCTTCATTAAAATAATGAAAGCGGGAACTGTTAATTATCCGGTTGGTGAGCAGGGCATTGCTTTGCTTGTTCAGTACTGGAATCCTGTTGGCCAGTGACTTGTCTCCGTACTTGGTTTCCACAATATGAAAGTGGTCCAAACTGTTAGCGATTACCTCGGCCTGACAACATTTTCCGGAACGATAGGACCCGGAGTCAACTTCAATAAGACCTATGATGTCCGGGTGGACGGAGCGGATAAAGGAAACGATCTGATCCAGAGTATTTCCGGTCTGTTTGAAAAATCCGGTAAAGGGAAGAGGTAGGTGGTATCGTGCACCATGGCCTGTGGCATACCGTATATTATAGAGTAAAAAACGCATGCAGTTATGATAGCGGTTTCTGCACCACTTTGCAATGAGGCCTTTTTTTATGGCATCACATCTGAGATGTCATATGTTCTGTTTCAATCATTGCGGCTGGAGAGGTGGCCTGTGTCCTTTGTTCATGTAATTATCCTTGTGAACCTTATACAGCCAAGCTGTGTGAGCCCGATTGATCACACTCCATGAGTATTTCCGTGCAGCAACAGAAGTGGGATATTGTAAACTCTTACCTTTTTTCTCTATATCTCATATGGTACAGTAACGCTTCATAACTAAGAGACAACACAATAGATTCAAACAGACAGGATAGATTATGACCACAATACATATCGGATCGAGAAAGAGTAAACTTGCCATGTGGCAGACCGAGACCGTTGCCGCCCTGCTGGAAAAGAGCGGTTTAAAGACGGTGATCAGTTCCATGGAGACCAAAGGTGATAAGATTCTTGATGTTTCCATCGCCAAGATCGGCAGCAAAGGAGTCTTTACCGAAGAACTTGAGGAGCAACTGGGCGGTGGCACGACAGATATCGCTGTTCACAGTGCCAAGGATATGCAGTCTATTCTGCCGGCTGGTTTTGGTCTCATCGCCTTTACCGACCGGGAGAAGGTCAATGATGTTCTGCTGTCCATGGACAAGTCCATAGACATAGAAGACAAAAGTCGGGCAATCCGGATCGGCACTTCCTCTGTACGGCGTATTGCCCTCTTGAAACACTACTACCCTCATGTTGAAACTGTTGATATGCGCGGAAACCTGCAGACCAGAATCAGCAAAATGAAGGAAGGTATCTGTGATGCGCTTATTCTGGCCTATGCCGGGGTGAAACGTATGGAATATGAGGATATGATCGTCAAGGTTTTTTCAGAGGAGGAGTTCATTCCTCCGGTGGGGCAGGGCTGCATCGCTATCGAGGCGGCAGAGAGCCTGAATGCAGAGAAGCAGGAAAGGGTTCGGGCCTGTCTCAATAATCCGGATTCTGAAGACTGCCTGCTGGCTGAACGTGCCTACCTGCGGACCATGGAAGGAGGCTGTTCCATTCCGGCATTTGCATTGGCGATTCTTGACGGACAGCAAATTGTCCTGCGTGGGGGCTTGGCCAGTCTGGATGGCACGACAGTTCTGGTCAGGACAGAAAAAGGTCCCAGAGAAAAGGCTGAAGAACTGGGACAGCGCCTGGGGAAATATATCCTGGAAAACGGTGGCCGGGAGATATTGGCCGAGGTCCGACGTGTCCAGGGATGAAACAACGGCGTGTATCAACAGGTAACGGTCCCACGTTCTCTTCTTTATACATTCAATGGAAAAAGGAATACATCCTATTGGGCAGGAGGTTTATTCGATGAAGGGGTGCACTGGCGGATCAACTGTAATTTTCTTCATTTTCCTATTCACCATTACTACGGCCTGCGGTCTGGCAGGCTGTGGGAAGAATGCTCCTCTCAGGCAACAATTTTCCGCACCTGCAGCTGTTACGGCGGCAGAGCTTTTACCAGGACTTACTGTTTTCTATCTTGATAAATTCTACCGAACTACCGGACATATGCCGACTTATTTAGAGGCAAGGTCCCAAGGGAGGCCGGGAAAACCTGTTTTTCAGCTCAACCATCAGTTTGCTCATGACGTACCGGTTTTTGATTCCGGTGCGCAAAAAGGCGTCGGTATGGTACTGGCAGGGTATCTCCATCTTGCTGAATCCGGCGAGTACAGATTCCAGGCCCTGGCTAATGACGGTATAGAGTTTTCTCTTGACGGCCGCCTCTTGTTTGAGGATCCCGCTGTGCACAGCGACAGGTTGTCTCCCTTCGGTATTGCCGATGTTGCGGCAGGCGGCTGGTATCCGATCCTTATTCGCTACTTTCAACGTAAAGGAACAGCTGCTTTGAAACTCTACTGGCAGCCGCCTGGCGCCACGCAATTCTCCATTATCCCTGCAGGAATATATGCTCATCAAGAGACAAGAGAATAGATGATGCAGATATTATTTTTGGCATATTGTCGTTAAATAGTCCAGCCACTGCTCAAATCCTTCCCCGCTGGTGGCAGAAAGATCCATGACCAGCAAGTTGGGGTTCAGCTGCAGGGCCTCGGCCTTGGCTTCCTCAACAGGGAAATCAAAGTAGGGAAGGAGATCGGTCTTGGAAATAATGAAGACCTGGGAACTGATAAAGGCCTTGGGGTATTTAGCTGGCTTGTCCGGTCCTTCCGGGACTGATACCAGGACTACCCGGTGATGTTCTCCTAAGTCAAAGGTGGCCGGGCAGACAAGATTCCCTACGTTTTCTATGACGAGAAGGTCGAGCTGGTCTCCACCAGGTTCTTTTTCCAGAAGATGCAGTCCCTTGTGGATCTGGGCTGCGTCAAGATGACAGGCCCCTCCGGTTGTCAGCTGGATTACGGGGACTCCCTTGGCCCGAATGCGTGCTGCATCCCTGTCTGTTTCGATGTCTCCCTCTATGACACCAATCCTGAGCCTGTCTTTCATGGCTTCAATGGTCTTTTCCAGGAGCGTGGTTTTGCCAGAACCAGGGCTGGAAATCATGTTGATGGCTACCGCCCCCATCTTTTCAATATGGACCCTGTTTTTTTCTGCCATGGCCGTATTAGCTGCCAGCAGGCTCTGGTGGACGTCAATCACCTTTGAATCGTGGGAATGGTCGGGAGTCAAGTCACAGCCGCATGAATCACACATAAATACACCTTTATAAAAAAAAATGGCTGCCGAAGCGGCCTGTTATCGTAATTGATTAAAGTTCTCACGTTGTTTTCTAATTAAGTATAGGATCCGTCATTGGCGAAACCCAACTGTCATTCCATTTGAACCTGACGCAGGATAATATCATCTCCCCCTTCTGGACTGAGAAGGGTTTCTGAACAGGCCGGACAGGCCTCCGGCTTCAGCTCTTCCTCAATTCTTTTGCCACAGCCGCAGCATAGGTAGGTCGCAGGTGTACTTTCTATGACCAGGCTGGCGCTGCGGGTCAAAGGGTCTTCTGCGGAGAGGATGTCGAAACCGAATTGAAAGGAGTCAATGACCACCCCGGAAAGGGGACCGATATCCATACACACGGTTATCACCTTTGTCTTGTTGTGCTCTCGGGCCAGTTCGTGCAACTGACTGAGCAGGCCTTGGACCAGAGACATCTCATGCATGACAGCTCTTCTCGTTTTTACTGTTTTGCGGACATATGGCGTGGCCGAGTTCCTTGAGGCGCTGCACAAGAAGATCGCCGATTTTTTTAACCTGTACTGCAACCGAATCAGACATCTCAAGTCCGGTGGCCAGGCTTTCCGGTACTACACAGAAAAACTCAACGGTCTCAGGACTGATATCACGCAGCTTACAGATATCCAGTATCTCTAAAATCCCTAATTGATGCGGAGACATCCGTGTCTGCATGGAGCCGTTTCTTGCCTCATCAGCCGTAAACGTATAGAGTGTCCCAGGTGCTGCACCCTTGAGGTTGACCACATCAACCACAAACACGGGGTCATGGGTTTCGAGAAAGGGTGCCATGTAGATACCTGCAGTTCCCCCGTCAATGATCGTGACGGTATCGGGGAAGAGGTACTCTTCTTCAAGATACCGGGTAACATGAATACCAAAGCTCTCGTCAGAGAGAAGAAGATTACCGATTCCGAGAATTCCTGTCTTTTTGTTTTCTTTTTCCATTCTGACTCCTTAGCAGATCCTGGGTAGAGGTTCCCCGTGCAGGGGAGTAAGTATTCTGGAGCCACCTATGGCTGTGCGCAGCACAACCTGGCCTGGGGTTCCTTTTTTCAGACTTCCGATAACAGCACTTTCTTTTCCTACGGAAGTGGACTGCATAAGCTTCAGGGTCTCGTCTGCCTGCTCGGGAGCAACCAGGACGAGGCATTTGCCTTCGTTGGCCAGGTAAAGCGGGTCAAGTCCCATGATCTCGCAGGCAGCTCGGACCTCTTTGTGTACGGGGATGTCTGTTTCATGGATCTCGGCCATGAGGTGCGCGGCAGCAGCAATCTCATTCAGTGAGGTTGCCACTCCGCCTCGAGTCGGATCCCTGAGGGTGTGCAGGCTGTCAGCGGGCAGGCCGTCAAGGAGAAGAGCAACCAGTTTGTGGAGGGAGGCGGAATCACTGGCAAGGTTTCCGTCAAGACTGATCCCGGCTCGACGGGTCATGATGGTGATTCCGTGATCTCCCATGGAACCGGAAAGGATGATGACATCACCTGCCCGAGCCATGGTGGATGAGATGTTGACCTCTTCTGCGACAATGCCGATGCCGGACGTGTTGATGAAGATTTTGTCACCCTTTCCTCTGGGAACAACCTTGGTGTCACCGGTAACAATGGGCACTTCGGCTTCTTTGCAGGCCTTTCCGATGGAGATGATGACTCGCTCAAGATCGTCGAGATCCAGCCCCTCCTCAAGAATCAAACCGAGGCTCAGGCAAAGGGGACGGGCGCCACGCATGGCAAGATCATTGATGGTACCATGAACAGCCAGGGTGCCGATGTCACCGCCCGGGAAAAAGATCGGATCCACTACATAGCTGTCAGTACTGAATGCCAGCTTGCCGGGATGATTCTCAAGAACGGCACTGTCTTCCAGAGAGGAAAGAATTTTATTGTCCAGGTGCTTGAGAAAAAGTCCTGAAATAAGTTCCTGACTGGCAATACCGCCGCTGCCATGGTCAAGGAGGATACTGTTTTTTGGGTTCATTTATTACTTAACACTCCATAAATATTATATTCTGCCTTCTGCCTTCTGCCTTCCTTATCCGCCGTACTTATAAAAAGCGGCGCAGGTCCCTTCACTGGAGACCATACAGGGCCCCACTGGATTGCCGGGGGTGCAGCGAGTGCCGAACAGAGGACACTGGGGAGGGCGTTGTTTGCCTTTGAGGATTTCACCGCAACGGCAGCCACGGGGCTCTTCGGCGGGTATCAGCTTAATGTCTAATCGTTTTTCTGCATCAAACTGAGCGTAACTGTCGCGAATGGCCAGGCCGCTGAGCGGAATTGTTCCCAGGCCGCGCCATTCTGTATCAACGGGCTCAAATATTTTGCTAACCATCTGTTGTGCCCTGGCATTCCCCTCCCAGCGTACAGCCCGGGTATAGGCGTTTTCCACCCGGGCTTCCCCCTGACCAACCTGCCTGGCCAGCATAATCAAGGCCTGAAGGATGTCTGCCGGTTCAAAGCCTCCCACCACGCAGGCCAGACCATATTCTTCCACAAGGGGTTGGTAGGCACCGGCCCCGATAATCGTACTCACATGACCGGGGCAGAGGAGGCCGTCGATCTGTAGCTCTGGATCGTTGAGTAGTGCCATGAGGGGAGGGGGCATGACCTTATGAGTGGAAAAGACTGCAAAGTTGTCTACATTGTTGTTTTGTGCAGCCATAATGGTTGCAGCGATTCCGGGAGTTGTGGTTTCAAAACCAACCCCGAGGAAGATGATCAACTCGTCAGGATGCCTTTTGGCAAGTTCCAGACTGTCCATGGGGGAGTAGACAATATCAACCTTGGCTCCCTGGGAAGAGGCATGGGCCAGGGACAGACCATTGCTGCCGGGAACTCGAAACAGGTCACCAAAGAGGGCGATCCGTACTTTTGGCTGTTCGGCCATGCTCAGAATAGCATCGATGTGGGAGGCGGAGGTAACGCAAACCGGACAACCCGGGCCGGAGATCAATTCAAGTCCTTCCGGGAGAAGAGATCGCAGGCCGTTGCGAAAAATAGCCATGGTATGAGTGCCGCAGACCTCCATAATCCGGAAAGGCCGGGTTACGGAGCGCCTCAGTTCATCAAGGAGAGGTGCGGCCAGGGTCTGATCTCGGAATTCATCGAGATATTTCATGATCTGCCGTCCGCGTTTTCCAGGGCGGCTACATTCTCCGCAAGTTCACGCATAAGGCGGAGATTGATCTCTGCCTCTTTTGCTTCCAGGGTGTGGATGGCAAATCCTGCATGGATGATAAGATAGTCTCCAATATCGGGCCAGCGGTCCACGACATCAAGGCGGGTCTCCTTCCTGATTCCGTCGGCATCGACCACAGCGATCTGGCCGGAGAGGAAATCATCCGGACTGCCCTGAATTTCAACGACTCTCATGGGTACTGCCAGGCACATGGTGTAAACCTCCGATAATTGCCTGTCCCAAGGAGATTCCGCCATCATTGACCGGGATCTTTTCCCCGGTATGGACAGCGTAGCCTTCTTGTTCCAGAAGAATAAAGAGGCCTTCCAGAAGAAGGCTGTTCTGCATGCAACCGCCGGTAAGGACGATTCTGCGTATACCTGTTTTTGTTGCAAGCTGGCGCAGGCAAAAATACAGGCTTTGAATGAAGCAGAGGTGAAAATCAAGGGCGATGTCCGCCGGATCCATCCTCTTTGCTAATTGCTCAAGAACTTGTCTGATCAGTCCGGCCTGTTGCAGCACCAGGCGATTGTCAATAAAGTCGGTTTCAGGCTCCCAGCTGCCACCGGCTAGAAGTTCGTTCAGGGAACGCTTGCCTTTTGCCTGTCTGGCCTGGGATTCAAGTGCCATGGCGGCCTGACCTTCGTAGTCTGCCTCCAGACAGATTCCGAGAATGGCGGCTATTCCGTCAAAGAGGCGACCGCAACTGGAGGTGAGCGGGCAGTTAAATCCCTGCGCCATCATTTGGCAGAGAGTACGTCGCGTTTTCTCATCAATCTTCTGCATGCCTTGCGGCAGCCGGTAGCCGGCCAGCCCATGGTTGCCAAGGACATGGTGGAGCAGGGACAGTCCCATGCGCCAAGGTGCCTCGGCTGCGGCATCTCCACCGGGAAGGAGCATGTGTGACAAAGAGCCGACCCGCCTGAAGCTGAAGCAGTCTGCCTCCAGAATTTCTCCTCCCCACACTGTATTGTCGTCACCAAGTCCGCTTCCGTCAAGGACCAGGGCCAGGACTTT
>Ga0180007_10003256_pt1 | contig 18277 bp, 16 predicted proteins | sample MM_PC_MetaG_FD_121122 | JGI IMG/M metagenome (GOLD analysis project Ga0180007, IMG submission 121122) | Groundwater microbial communities from the Aspo Hard Rock Laboratory (HRL) deep subsurface site, Sweden - MM_PC_MetaG | ecosystem: Environmental > Aquatic > Deep subsurface > Groundwater... | reverse complement strand
TCCTTTCCAGTTCTCTTTAGTCAGGTACACGGAGTCTGTGGAAGAGAGCAAGGCTCTTAATGGTACCCCCGGCCCTATGGTCATTATGGCAGGATCCGGAATGTGTGAGGCGGGTCGCATACGTCATCATTTACGTAATGAAATTGAAAATCCAAAGAATACGGTTCTGGCGGTTGGTTATATGGCGGAAAATACTCTTGGACGTAGGATCATTGATCCGGAAATCGGGGAAATTAAAATATTTGATGAGATTTATCAAAAAAAAGCGGAGATTGTGTATATAAACGCTTACTCAGGTCATGGGGATATGGCGGATCTGGATAATCTGGTTTACAAAGTGGAGGGGTTAAAGAAAGTAATATTGGTGCATGGCGAAGAAGATCAGATGACTCCGTTTGCAAAAAGGATCAAGAATGTGCGTGGAGATGTGGAGATTGTGATGCCGGAGAGAAGGGAGGAAGTGGTAGTTTAGTATGTTTGTGGAGCGAAGAAAGTCACAGGTAGCATGTCTCACGTCACACGTCAGATACTTGCGACTCGCGACGTGCGGTCATATTGCTTTGGATATTCATAGATAGTTCCTCACTTCGATCATCAATATCATCCAACCTCTGTCTGAGATAATAGTCGTACAAAACTCCTTTTTTGTTAACAAGTTCAATGAATGTGCCTTGTTCTTTAACTCTTCCTTCTTCCAGAACAATGATGTTATCTGCGTTCTTTATTGTAGAAAGACGATGGGAAATAACAATTATGGTTTGATCATTTGATTTATTCATTATGCATTCCTGAATAACTTGCTCGGTTTTGGAATCCAGTGCGCTGGAAGGCTCATCCAAAACCAGTATGGGCGTATCGCGTAATATAACTCTTGCTAAGCTTAGCTTTTGCTTTTCTCCGCCGCTGAGGGTGGCACCCCTGTCCCCTATAACGGTATCTATTCCTTCGGGAAGGTATTCCATCAGGTCTTCCAATTCCATTTTATTAAGCATTGTGCTTAGTGCAATTTCTTCCGTGGAGTTAGTTCCGTAAAGCAAGTTGTACCTTACTGTTTCGTTGAACAGGTAAATTTCCTGGCTAACAAGGCCGATCATCTTCCTTAATGAGTTTAGTGTTAAATCCCTGATGTCAGTTCCATCTATAAATATTTCGCCTTTTTTTGTGTCATATAGCCTTAGGAGCAGATGTGCTATTGTGGATTTGCCTGATCCGCTCCCTCCCACAATTGCAGTTAAGCTACCCTTTGGTACGTATAAGGATACTTTACGCAGAGCGGGAGGCCTTCTCCTATATTTGTATGATACTTTATCGAATCTGATTGCGTTCTCAAATTTTCTCAATTCCGTTTTTCCATCAGGAATTAAAAATTCATCCATTTTCTTACCCAATAGGTCACTGATAATTTGTATAGGCCTGATTCCCTGATGCAAATGAGCACCAAGAGAGGAAATTGTTCTTAAGTTTGGAGACATTATTCTTAGGATAAGGAGAAACGAAACCATTCTTCCGGTTGATATATTTAAGTTGCTAACCGGCATTAGGCCGATTAGTAGGGCTACAAATATCAATCCTATCAATGACAGAATATTTAGAAATTCCCTTGACCTCTCTTGTTGGCTCATAATTTTGTATGCAATATCCAGCTCCTCATCATTAATTGAGTTGAATTTTTCACATTCATATTTTTCCTGTGAGTGCGTTTGAATGAGGGGTGCGCAACTTATCACATGGAAGATATTTTTGTCTAAATTCCTTTGGGATACTATTTGTTTGGCGGTGTCTATTTCCCCGTTGAATTCCTTACAGAACCCAAAAGCAGTGATAATACCAAAGATCATTGTTGTAATCAGAGCTAATTTCCATGATATAACAAAAAGTATTGTTAAACATGCAATAACCATAAACAGGCTGCCTGTTGATCTGTGTAGGTTTCTTATTAATTCAGATACATTATGGGTATGTCTTATAATTATTCCCTGAAGTTTTGTAATGTTATTTGTGTCGTAGTAGTCTTTTCCAAGTAATAAGAATCGTTTAAAAACAGCGAACCTTAATTTTGATTCAGTTATTCGCATGCGTTTTTGCACACTTAAATTTGATAAGTATTCAAGCGAACTGGAAAAAACTGCAAATATAAAGAATGCGGATACTACAACCAGAAGAAGTGATATGTATGTTGGTGGATTCGGGATAAACGGTGTTTTTGATAAAATCTTTACAGGAGCAGTGTGAGAAAAATCTCTACTTACAATTCCACTTATAAATGCAATCATAAATCTAAGCTCAACAAGTTTTGCGATACTAGAAAGTGCTGCAAGGAATATGGAAGGCAAAAATACATAAGGAGAAATGTTCACCTGCTTTAAAAGCATCAATAGTGCAGAGTAACAATGTTTAGCCTTATCCATTGGTATAAAGGTTACAGCAGATATTTTTGCATGTATAGGAAACGAAAAATTTGTGTTGTATTTGCATATACTATAGCAATTCTTGCGGTGGCCAGCGCTTAAGCAATTTATGTCGAATAAATCTAACTAGAATGGGGCAGGGTTTGCCAAAGTCCGTCCATATGTCGTGTAGAAAGCCAATAATCGAATAGATAATTTGGTTAACAAGGCTGCCGAATTTTCTAAATGGCATTGTCCATCTCCAGCTTTTGGAATTTTGCATTTTTTCCAGGGTTATTTGGAATTCAGTCAGTTGGTTTTCTTTTTCTCTGTAATCCTGATCTATCTTATCCAATTCTTCCTGCTTCATGCGGATTTCGGATCTTAACATTTTAAGTCTGATTCGAGCGTGTTTATAAAGCTCATTCGCCTTTCTGATTTGTTCATTCAAAGACTTCTGAAGTGATGCGATTATTTTGTCTTTGTCAGAAAGCTCAATTGCTTTTTGCTCTTTTAATATTTGCAGATTATGAATTACTTCTTCTTTGTCAGAAAGCTCAAGCAATATTTTTCTTGTGTTTTCGTCTCTTTTTGCAGCATCCTGCTTTAGTAATTCGTTTTCTTCCTGTGAATCGAACAACAAAATCTCCTGATTAACTCTTTCATATTCCAATTGCTCAAAGTGTTTGGCGAGCGGTTGACGGATTTCATAGGATTCCAAAAATCTGCTTAATTCAATATTTAATTCTTTTTCCCATCTGGAACAAATAATTCCAATACCATGGAATCCCGGTATTATAATCAGATCCAGCATCTCTTTTGATTGCTCCAGGAAGTCTTCAACTGCGGTCAGTACTCCGTTTTTTGGGTTACCCTCAAAAAATGCGTGGTTAAATCCTTTATTAAAGCCACCCTTCTCTGCCGGTTGCCCTTGATTTGGAAGTAATCCTTGTTGTGTAATTGTTTGCCTGTAAGAGTCGGGTATAACTTTGGGATTGTAATAAAGGTCACGTCTACCGTATGGCCAGCCAACATCGTGTATTATTACTAGCGGGAATGGTCTGTTCTTTATTTGCCTGCTGTCCTTTTCGATTATCAAAAGTTCATTAAAGATTGTGTACCAGTTGTGGTCTCCGTCGATTATTACAGTGTCGTATCCGGAAATTTTTGGAAGAGCATTGAAACTATAGTCATTGTGGAATGTGAATTTATTGTGGTTTGTGTTTCTGAGATTTTCCAGAACTTGATTGGTTACCGTGTCTATAGTATCCAGTTTTGCATCGGATTCTATACAAAAGGAAACAAGGTTTTGTGTGTTTAATCCTTTGGCTGCACCTATTTCCACAATATGTTTAGACTTGTGTGCATTAAGCAGCGGAAGTAACAGCGGTTGCCAGAGTGCAGATAGGTTCATAAGAAAAGGGAAGTACTATATCATAACATTTGAGTGTAAATATGAATACTGTAGTACAAATTGTCGGCATATCCTTTTGCTGGATCAGGAGATAATTCAGTGGAGATGAATATTTGGGTGAATAGCCAAGAAACAAATCAGTACTTGTTTTTTGGGATTTATAACAAAATTCACCTAACTTTCTACTGATCCGATCGTAGTGTATTGAATTATTAGACATATATGTTATTGTGCAATTGTACCAATATGATTGATGCTATGAAGCAATGGCTTAAAGAAAAACCTCAATCGGGTGAAGAGGCAGTTGTGCTTAATAATATAATTACAGGAACAGGTAGGAGCGGCACCACGTTTCTTGCACATGTCTTTTTGAATGCGGGGAAAGACATAGGTACGGAAAATGTAAATGGAATAGGTCATGGGGGAAATCCAACGGGAGGAGGTTTGGAAATGCCAGCTTTTGCAAAAATCAATACAAAAATGATGCATGGGTTTCGTGACAAGATTCCTGAGCAGATGGCTGAGGAATTTAAGTCCGAAATGATACAGAATTGGCCTGAATATATTAAAGATCCAAGGTATTGTCTGACTTGGCCTGTGTGGGAGACCTTGGGAATTCGCCCAAAACATGTTTTTATTTGCATGAGAGATCCCAGCCCTACTGAAAAATCGGTTAAAAGTGGGACGGATTGGAATATGGATAATCCTTACAGGCTTTATAGAAAAGCATACGGTCTTCTGACTTATCTTTTAAAAAATGACATAAGCTATACTTTGGTTTTGTATCCCAGAATCGGGATTGATAAAGATTACACAAATAAGACATTGGGAGAATTTATTGCGGATCCGTGGGAAGCAGTCCAAAGAACATGGGATGGGTCTATGATGCATTTTTAAGGATTGATCGCAGTCAAATCTTTTTTCATCAGGTTTTCCATCAATTCTTCGTATTTTAAAAGCATCTGCGGAGATGCAAAATATTCAGTGACTCTTTTGTAAGCATTTATACCCAGTGTTGCGGCCAAATTAGGATCATTTATAAGTTTGTTCATTAAGCCTGTTAACATTTTTCTGTTTCCCGGAAGAAACAGAAGTCCGCTTTTATTGTCTTCTATTTGTTCTTTAATACCGTAAATATCAGGTGCAATAATCGGAAGTCCAAAAACCATTGCCTCCAAAATTACCAACGGGAAAGATTCAATAAATGAATTGCAGACGAATATATCGCTTAAAAAGAAAAAATCAAAGATTTCTGTGGTTTCACTAAAAAAGTGGAAACGGTTTCTGATTCCTTCTGCTTTGGCAATCGATAACGCAGTATTAATCTCTATCATCTGCGTTGGCCGCATTTCGCCTACCAGAACAAAATGAATGTTTTTAGACGATTTGTTTTCACGGAGAAGCCGGATACCGCTTTCAACAAATTCCCTCTGACCCTTTCGCGGTACCATGGATCCGATTGTTGTAATTACCAAAGCGTCAGTCGGAATTCTGTGTTTATTTCTTACTGCTTCTTTGGAGCTGTGCTTTTTATACTTATCAATTTCGTCGACGCTTATTCCGTTGTTAATTACATGGAAGTTATCGGTGTTCAAATCCTCATAAACATGTTTTGTCATTTCAGATACAAACACAACCGCATCTGAAATGGAAAATCCCTTGTTTGTAAGATAAAGAAAACTTTCCATAATGTGTGATCTATCGGATTCATGAATAAGCCATATTACTTTTATCTTCGGATTAAAATTTTTGATTTCCCGGATAATAGGATCACCAAGTATTGTGTTAACAAAAACAATATCAGGTTTAGCTTCTTTCAGTATTGAATGTATGGGGTGATTTCCTATTCCTGCCGGGAGGTAAAGTCCGCTGTTAATACAAAATTCAATTCCATTTGATTTTAATCCTTCGTTTAGCGGGCCTTCTTCTTTTGAGCAGAAATAACAATTATGTCCTTTTTGCTTAAGTAGTGTGCTTAGCTTAAGAAGCAGTAGCGGCGCTCCCTGTATCTGGCTGTTGTGGGTGCAGAAGAGTATTTTCACTGGTGGGTACTATACCTCATTATGTAATATATTTTTATTTTAATGACATATTATGGCGAACTAAAGTACAAAAGGGATCAATGCCAAAATGCAGGGACTCATTAAAAAAATCCCAAATCCCAAAATACAAATCCCAAATCCCATAAAAAATCCCAAATTCCAAAAGACAAATCCCAAAAGAAAGGAAGAAATCAAAAAAAATTAAGAATAAAAAATATTACATAAAAAAGCGGTTCAATAAGAAAGTTTTTATCTTTGTCTGCCTTTTTGCTTCGTTCTATGTTCAACGAAAAGCAATGCTATTAAAAAATTTGTCTTATTACATGAAATAGCTAAATAACAATAAAAGGACTGTATTATTCGTTTTTAAGATGTATTCTTGATTTATGAGTATTAGGAGAATCAAATTTATAAGCCATGAAGCTTCGCGTACCGGAGCACCCATTGCCCTATTGGAGCTTTTAAAGAATCTGGACATTTGTGGTTATACTGCCGATATCACTCTTCTTGCAGGGGGGCCGCTAAAGGGGGAGTTTGAAGAACTTTATCCGACTCGTAAGAGCTCTGTAGACAAATTGAAAAGGGAAGCAAAAATTAAGTCTGCATTTGCACGTTCGTTGGATTTATTCAAAAAAAATCATCAAAACCGTTTGGCATATCTTCATTCCCATTCGTACGAATATCTTCATGTTGCAAAAGAGCTTAGATATCCGGCAATTTGTCATGTTCACGAGGTTCCTTTGTCATTTAAGTTTGTGGACAAAAAAACTCTCGAATTATTTAAATTGTATCCTGCTAAGTACATAGCAGTATCCCAATATGTCCAAGAAATGTTAAGAGATGAAATAGGGGTACCGGAAAGTCGCATTGTGCATATTCCAACGGGGATTGATACAGATAAATGGCGGAGAGAAAATGATGGCAAATCCCTAAGAAACGAATTGAACATCGCCCCAAATGCGATTGTGGTTGGTGGTTCCGGACAACTTATTCCGCTTAAGGGTACGGACATCTGGATTCGGGCAGCTAAGAAATTAACAGAAATATTTCCACAAAAGGATCTGCATTTTGTTTGGGTAGGTGGTTGCGATAAAAGTAGCATACTTTACGATCAATTGATGCTCAGAGAGGCTGAGCATTTGGGCATTAAAGGAAAAGTCCATTTAATTGGTCATAGGAGCAATCCTAAACCGTATTTCGAGATGTTTGATGTATTTGCACTTACTTCGCGTCTGGAATCATTCAGCATGGTCTGCCTGGAAAACACATTACTGGGTACTCCTTCTGTTGCATTTAGAGTTACCGGAGGCCCCCAAGAGTTCGGGGAAAAGAATATTGCATATTTGGTTGATGGATTTTCTGCCCGGTGCATGGCTGAAAAAATCGTTTCAATAATAAGTAATCCTCAGGAGTCAAAGGAGTTTGTTAACAATGCTTCTTTAATTATTAAAAAGGAATATGACATTAAAGTTACAGCCGGCAGCATAAGAAAAATTATTGATGAGGTTTATGAGAATCAAGCGCGGCAAGAGAAAATGCATTATTCTCAATACTCAAAGATAAATTAGGATTGTAATACGGATCGTGCTTGATCACATTTCCCCACTTTTTTTCGAATGCAACGGCTTCCTTCATATCCAACGAAGCACCCTTCCCGTCATTATCACCTCTGGTGGCGGATTCGTCGTGATAAAGCTGTGAGTGTGGTGTAAATACAGTGCGATATCCGGCTTTTTGTGCCCTCAGGCAATAATCAACATCACAAAAGTCAATTGCAAAATTGTTTTCATCATAACCTCCGAGGTTATTAAACAAACTGCGTCTTGTTAGCATGCATGCTCCTCCTGATGCGGAACAATTTCGCATGACATGATTAAAGTAATTATATCCAAGATCATTTTCGTGTGTGAATTGTACAAGACTGGCCCTGTTGCGACCTATTACCATGCCGGCGCTTTGTACTTTGTTTCCGAACTTAGTCTGCGGATACAAAAGTTTAGGTCCTACAACACCAATTTTTTCATCAAGGGAAAAAATTCCAACCATTTCCCTCAGCCAATCGGAATTAACAGGCCAAGCATCGTCATTCAAAAACAGAATCAAATCGGAGTCGGTTTGATTTACAGCCTGATTGTTAATATGTGCAAAGTTGAAGTTAATCGTGTCTACATCAATAACCCTTTCCGGTAGACTTCTTAGATATTCAATTGTATCCATCCTTTTGCTTCCGTTATTAATTATCACAATTTCGTAGTTTGGATAATCAGTCCTCTCTCTTATTGATCCAATACACCTTCGAAGAAGTTGAGGGTTATCTTTTGTTGGAATAATTATTGTGACTTTGGGGGAATATAGTCGTGTAAAGTATATTTTGAAAAAAGGAATACCGCGCCTCTGAGCAATCAATGGAAATTCAATTCTGTAAGGAAGCCCTCGCCTTTTTATTGCTTCCCGAAGCACTGCAAATTCATTTTTAGCATCGGAAAATTTATATGGAAAATTGCGATGACGATGATACAGAATGACAGGAACATGCATTATTTTATTAGTTTTTTCACTAATTCTAAGTAATAGATCATATGTGTATGCGGGTCCCATTAAATCTTTTGGATTCATACATTCCTTTAAAAGTGATGTTTTTGCCAGTAGGAAGGAACGGACATAATCATAAGAAAGCAGCAGTTCGTTGCTCCAGTCGGGCTTGTGTATAGGGCTATAAGATTCGTCCGAAGTCGATAATAATTCAGAGTGATCCGTGTATGCGACATCCGGAAACTCAGGCTTTCTTTGGATAAAAGTAAGTAGTTTTTCCAAAGCGTTAAGTTCAACCGTGTCTGTTGACCAAAGGAATCCCAAATAACCACCTTTGGCTTTTGAAACGGCGGAATTATAGCCGGATGGCATGAATGTAAAATTATTAGAGTAATGTTTCTGATAATCATTAATTATTCCTCTTATCACATTTGCATTGTTTGTATGGTCAACAATTATCATTTCCCAATGACAATAAGTTTGCTCAGCAACAGAATTTAAGGCTCTTCTGAAAAGTATTTCATCAAAAATTTCCACGCACAAAACAATGCTAATCAGAGGCTTGTATTTCATATCTTTAACCGCCTTTGTGCTGTGGTCCATTTTTTTCTCAGATAACAACAATGACGGTTGGAAAGAAAGGGCGCTCATTGCCGGGGCAAAATGTATTTTTCTTTCAGGCTCTTTCGGCCATTCTTTTTCCACAGAATTCAAATGTCTTTTAATATACACTTTGTTAAGTGGTTTAATAAAAAATCCGAGAGGAAAGAATTGAATGCGAGAAGGAGTTTTTTTTGCGAAAGACTGAAGAACTCTAAGAGGTTTTGTAATTCGCCAGCTTTTGCTCTTAAGCACCCGGTTTAACGTATCTTTGGCTTGATCCAGCTCGAGTTTTGTATCAAGGTAGGCTCTAGAGGCTTGTTTGAATTTTTGCTCAAAATCAGTTATTTCTTCAGGCCTATTCTCTAAGGTTGGAATATCTTTAGGCATTTCAAAGTACAGAGTAGTAGATATCCGGCAAATGTTGAAGTGCACATTCCCAGCTTCTGGTTGCACGAATGAGTTCGGCATTTATATGTTTTGTACTGCGGACATAATCTAAATTATTCCTGCACCATATAATTGCATTTCTCAGCCCTTCTATGGATTCATCATTTACCAATATCCCATTGATATCGGAATTAATCAGTTCAGGTGCAATGCCTACTTTAAAACTAACGGGGAAAGTGCCGCATGCCATTCCTTCAAGCATTGTGCGCGGTGCTCCTTCGTATTCAGAGCTGCAGGCTATCACATCAATTCTATTATAAAATTCCACCATTTCGTATTTTGAAAGGCTCCCCGAAGCAATCTTAAGTTCGCATATGCCGTCGCACGCCTGCCGGAGCCAATTAAGCCGTTTGCATTGCCGATTCGCATTGCCTGCCCAACCAACTGTGAATTCCTCCTTTTTTCTTTTGTATGCTTGAAAAACATGAATGTCTACACCTTCTGGAAACAAAAAGGCAACAGGCGGCATGTCTGACATAAGTGACAGCAGTTTTAGGCTTGGTACGGTTATGGCATGAGCTTCTATCAAATATTTTTTATAATAAGTGATTTTATCAATTCCCATTTCTTCCCAATGGTGGCCGTAAATACTTTTAATAATTCTGGTTTTTCCATTTAAATATTTGCTTTGATGGGTATCTACTGCGTACAGAACATGTACGAGGTCATATCTTTTTTCATCTATTATCGGTTTCTGGGAATTAAACATGATTTCAAAATCAAATTTATCCGAGAGGTGATGTTTAACAGCTCCGGCTATTGTGTGTAATGCCCATCCACGTGTATCAGCCAGCAGCAGAATACGTGGTTTGGAATTGTGCAGGGACATGGTAATTGGGTGAATTTAAGTGATCACATCTTACATTCCAATCCATAAGTGCTTTGAATTTATCTTTTAGCACATATGAATAGTAAAAGTTTTGGTCGTAATTTCTGCAAGGTGGTCCACTATGGAATACTGAGCGCCTAAGAAACTCTCCTCTAATTGCCAAACATCCAAATCCGTTTCCTCCTACGGAGCTTACTCCTCTACCCGGGGATACGTCTTGGGGAAGATCATACTTGTTCCATTCCCATGCTACCGGTGAGTTTCTGGTCCGGTGCATATAAAATCCCGAAACGCTGATAACTTTGATATCAAAGTGCCTTATTAACCTTTCATATGCGTCAATAAGAGGCACCACGTCATCCTCCAGAAAAAACGCAAGCGGAGTGGTACACATTCTTGCAAAGCGATTGTAGATTTTTGTGCAGGCAAGAGAGGCTTCGTCTGAGTGTTCTCCACGATACTTGTCGGCAAGCCCGGGTGTTCCAACTGTTTCTTTGATATATGTGTGGCTTTGATAATCACATTCGCTCAACCATTTTTTTACTTTTTCGGAGAATACTTTGTTTTGTGACGTATCCATTATCACCAGATGAATCTTTTTATGCGGGAATGTTTGTTGCTGTAGAAATTCAGCAGTTTTTGGCCATGCCCATTCTCTGCCCGAAAGTGCAATAAATAGCATTGCAGGAGTTTCCAGAAAGCCAATGCGTTGAGCATAGGATGCTTCTTTTTTGAATGCGCTGAACATGTTTTCTTTGTGTTTTCTGTAGAAAAACATCCCATTACTCTTTTTTGCTTTCCATCCCAATTCAAGTATGCGCCTCCATGTTACCCAATCAATGTGATGCAAGTTGCTTTCGCTCCATCCGCCTGCCTGTAAAAGCGCTTCGCGACGCACCATGTCCGAACAGTTAAAATGGTTTTCTGTTTCGAATCTTTTCCAGTCAAAAGGATCCGGGGCTTTGTATATGGAAGAGTCTGCTCCAAAGCAGGAGTGGTCGGTGTAAGCAATCGCGGTATCGGGATTTTCTTTGAGTGTCTTTAAGCTGCAGCGTATAAGTTCGGGATGCAACATGTCATCGGCATCAAGACAGACAATAAAAGGAGCTTGTGAATTATTAACTCCTGCATTGCGTGCACAGCCTACATTTTTCCATTCACCGTAAATATACTTTACGTTATTTTTCGAATATTTTTCTGCGACTTCTTTGGTGTTATCTGTAGATGAGTCATCAACTACAATTATTTCTTTTGGTTTGATGCTTTGTGATAAAACACTTTCTATTGCCTGAGAAAGATAATGACCGTAGTTATGGCTGGTGATGATTACGGCAACGTCGCATGTTTCTTTTTCATCTGAGTTATACTTTATTGTCGGCCAAAAGTGGCCGAGGCACTTGTGGCGTATGAATCTGAGAGCTGAAGGGAAAGGTCTGCCAAGAAATATCCAGATTTTGCTTATTTTGCCAATTGCTTTGTAAATTATCTGGTTTGGCATGATTGTAGGGGAGGGAATGTAGCACGTTAGTTGACAATCGACAATCGATATTCGACGATCGACTTTGTAAACAATTGAGGATCAGGAAATAATTCGGTGGAGATGAATATTTGAGTTAATAACTAAGCAACAAATCACAAGTACTGAAAAATCAAGCAAATATCAAATTCTAAGCCACAAGGTAGCTCTGAAAAACTCGTAGCGGCGGTTCGTCATTCGACAAGCTCATGATGACAAACCGCCGTACAGCACAGCGATTTTAGAATCGCTGCTGCGATTTCATGTGTTTTTCAGAGCTTCCCCAAGTTCCAACGACAAGTCTTATGGTTTGTATTTTTTGATTTAAGTTTTGCTTGCCATGGTCGTACATGTACGACGTGGCTTAATTTTTCAGTACTTGATTTTTGGGATTTATAACAAAATCCACGTAATTTTCTACTGATCCATAATTGAGGAGACAGCTGTTTTGTCACAGCTTTCAATGTAGATTGTTGAATGTTGATTGTCGATTGTCATTACACAAACCTCTCCGTCTCCAAATGCTCAACCTCCACTTCCCAATTACACAAAACCTCGCCTTGAGCCCTTAGGTTAGCGAAGGTCGTATGGTCGTACCATACCGAGGGGTTTTCGTAGACTCTTGTGTATATTGGCATTTTTCTAAGTGCGCTCATGCGGAAAAGGGAGCAGCCAAATCCTCCTCCGTCAATTTTTGTGATCTTGTGTTGTAAACGCTCTTGTATGAGTCTTGGCTTGTCGTTTTTATCGTTTACCCAAACCAATTGATATCCCTGTAGTTGGCAAGGATAAGAAGCAAGAACTGCAACTATAGTATCCTTATTAATAGTTTTTATTAATTTTGTTAATGAATTTGGAGTTAGAACAATATCATCTTCCAGAGTAAGTGCAAATTCAGTATCGCATGTAGTTATCAGGTTGTTATATGCATAGACAAGAGCTAGATCATAATAGTATCTATCTTTTTCGGTTCCTGTGACTCTATTCTTGATAAGGTTTTCGGGAGTATGGTTCCAATAAGACGGCAATGGAGCGGATGTGTAAGTTGTTCGACCGAATGGAAGAGTTGCCATTGCATTTTTTAACATCTGTCCGAATTCTTTGTCTCCGCTTGTATCAAACCAATGTAGTCTTATAAAATCTTGGTTGAAGTTCAGATTCTTAAGTCCTTCCAAGTATTTTTCGAAAGTTTCTTTTCGTCCTGCAAATGGAGTAAATATGGTTATGGGATTATGAAGCAAGCCCGCTCTTTCCCACAAGCCGCAACTTTTTACATGAATTCTTTTTGATCTATTGGAGTTGTGAGTTCTGTAAAAAATCTTTGTATCTGCCTTTTTCGCTATCCAGGGGTAGTTGAGAATTCTTCTATAAAGGTCCCAGTCTTCAAGTGCACCTTTCAGATTTCTGTATCCTCCTGCAACATCGAAAGCTTGTCTGCGGATTAAAGCATGCGAAGAAATATAGTTTTCTTTAAAAAGTTCATTCCGATCAAACTCATGTTTTATTTTTAGAGCATTTTGTTTTCCAAAGAAATGCATATCGCCGTAAACGATTGCAACAGATGTGTCTTTCATGTGCGAAATACACTTTTGTATGTAATCTTTTTCAAGTATGTCGTCTGCATCCAAAAACATAATGAACGCAGAAGATGTATTCTTTGCACCTTCATTTCTGGCTATTGATGGGTGGTCGTATTTATCCCTGATATATCTAATTCCCTTATCATTATAAGACTCGGCTACTTCTTTTGTATTATCACTTGAATTGTCATCAACAACGATAATTTCTGTCGGCTTATATGTTTGAGCCAATACACTCTCTATTGCTTCCGGAAGATAATGCCCGTAGTTATAGCAAATGATAATCACAGCAACCTCTTGCGTGCCGGAAACCATGTGTGTTTGTGTATCTGCTTCAGGTAAATCGGTTTCATTAGTGTCCTGTAAGCCTTCCTCATGGAGTTCTTGTTGGCGTATTTTTAGAAAATTCCTGAGCATTGCTTCTCCTCTCCTAAGGAAACAGGTCAATTTCCAGCTTCGTGAGTTTGTTATCCTGTGGAGGGTTTTTTCAAGTTCTGATATCTCTTGTTTAAGAATTTCTTGCTCTCGATTATCCTGAATTTCCAAATAGTTTCTAAGTATCCTATCCTTTGACCTATTGGTAACCTCTGAGTGATTATTTGGCTTGGTGTTCCGTGATGATGATGATGTTGCTTGATTTTCCATTTTAGATAAATGAAATTTTAGACTTAGTCTTGTAGAGTATAGAGTATGGATTATCACTTTAGCACAGACTGGTTTACGATCTATATCCCCAAATGGGAGGAGTATCTAAAGGATTTTAAGGACAAACCGAATCTTAATTTTCTGGAAGTCGGAAGCTGGGAAGGCAGGAGCACCTGTTGGTTGCTTAATAACATTCTTACCCATACAGAGAGCATCATTACATGCATAGATACTTTTCCTGATGTTTACGGGGAACAGCTGGAGAAATACGGAGCATTTTGGGGTATGAGACCACCGTATCCTGAAGTTTTATCTTTAGAAGAAAAATTTGATCACAATGTGAATTTAACAGGGTCTGCAAGAAAAGTTAGGAAACTTAAAGGGGAATCCCAAATAATTCTGAGAGGGCTTGAGCCCGCAAGTTATGATTTTATTTACATAGATGGCTCTCATTTGGCCGCAGATGTTTTGTCCGATATAATCTTGTGTTGGCCGCTATTAAATATCGGTGGGGTAATGATTTGCGATGATTATCAGTTAAATATGTATCGTGATCCAAAGAATAATCCCCGCAGTGCGATAGATTCGTTTTTAAATGCTTTTGAGGGAAGTTATCAGATATTAAATAAAGACAGACAGGTAATTATGAAAAAAACTGACGAGCGCCCTTTCGCGGTTTTAGCCGATAGTGCATTTGGGCTTTCTGCTGCTACTTAGAGTATTTTGCACTAATAAGACGTTTATAAAAATTCTCACGGTATTCAAAAAATCCTTTTTGCTTCCATGCTGCGGAATGATTGCTTTGTGTTGGACAATCAAGATATTCATCTACGTTCAGACAACAAGGCTTGCCGTATCCTGACATGCTTATTGCCATGTCATCCCATAAGCTTTTGTACCACATGTCGGATTCCTCTGTGATTCCAAGCTGCTCCGTTATGCGAAAGAACTCTTTCAAATGATCATTGGTAAACGCGTATAGTCTGTTTATTCCGTCAACCGGGCAGTCTTTTCCGTGAATGTTATAAATAAATGAGCCGTCTTCCTGCATAGACTGCCCGCAAATTCCATGCGGAGTCTTGGGATTTGCAATTAGTGAATCGCAAATTTTTTGTAATTGTAAAGGTGTCAAAAATAAATCATCGTCAATCGCAAGGTAAAACTCAGAATGATTGTTTCTTGCAATGCGGAAACGCTCTGCAGTGCTACATTCTTTTTCTTGCTCAATAATTTTTACATTCTTGTGCTTCAGATTAAACCAACGATTTATATCGCACCTTGGGTTATTATTGGAAACGATTACTTGCCCGATTGCGGGGGTTGCAAGAAGTGAAAGAACTATAGGTTGTGTGTTATAAGGTCTTTTGTAGTTTTGTATTATTCCCAAAAAGGTCCCCCTGGTATCTCCGTTTACCTCATACTCTCTTTTTACCAATAGCCTCCATTTGATGTATTTTTTTAGCCACAAGCTGTGTTTAAGCCACGTATTAGACGGATCCTTTACAGTTAGCCTTTTGATAGCGGTTTGTACTTTCATTTAATTATCGCAAATCGTAGGATAGCACGCATGGAAAGAAAACCTTCAATAATATCCATAACCTGGGCACGCAACGAGGAAGACATAATCGAGTCGTTTGTACGGAGAAACTGTGAAAATCTGGATAAAATGATAATTATTCTCCATAAGACCGAAGATTCATCTCGAGATATTTTAGAAAGATTAAAACAGGAAGGATTTCCTTTGGATATAAGGGGAGACAGTTCTCCTGTTCACAGACAATCGAAAGCGCTTACACGGCTTATGAGGGAAGTTGTTTCCGAATTGCACCCGCAATGGATTTTGCCGCTTGATGCGGATGAATTTCTTTGTGTTGATGGGGGTACAACAATAAAACAAGAGATCAGTGGTCTACCCAAAGACCGTGTGACAAATATTCCATGGCGTACATATGTTCCCACGCCTGCGGACGATGATTCCGAGAGTGATGTTTTGCTAAGAATCATCAACAGGCGAGTGGTTGAGTCGCCACAGTACTGCAAGATCTTTGTACCTATTGAGCTTGCAAAAAATATAAATGCCTATCTTCCGCTTGGAAATCATGAATTGTGTGGAGTGGATGCTCCTTCTCCAAATATTGACCATTCGTTATATCTTGCACATTTTCCAATCCGGAGCGAAAAGCAACTAAGAAACAAAATTATCAAAGGATGGAAAAGTCATATATCAGATCCCGATAGACAGGAAGGTCAGATTTATCAGTGGGAAGAGCTTGTTGACAGATGTGGTGATCCAAAAAAAATTACCAGGGAAGAACTAGAGAAAATTGCAAAGGCTTACGCGTTCAGGAGAGATAATTCTCCGGAGGATTGCAGACTTATTTGCGATCCGCTTACGATTTGAAAGTAGTATGGTAGGCTAGATTTCCATGGCACTTGCTCTACCAAATTCGGTTTTCTTTCATATCCCAAGGACAGGAGGTACATGGGTTCGACACGCAATAAAAAATGCGGAGATAAAATCTTATGAGGTTAATTGTTTTTTTTGTAAAAAATCCAGTGAGTACAACAATACCAGTTATTTTCATAATAACTTTGACACAGTTAATACATCTGTATTGGAAGGAAAGTTTAGATTTGCCTTTGTGCGTCATCCACTTAGGTTTTATCAATCCATATGGAAGTACAAGATGGTTTGTGGCTGGGATAAAGACAATGATTTTGATATGGCTTGTGCTTCGGATAGTTTCGAAGAATATGTGGACAATTGTTTTAAATTTTCAGAAAGGGGTATGGTAACTTCCATCTATCAATGGTATTTAGGTGAAGATTTAAGCTATGTTGATTTTGTTGGTAAGCAGGAATATCTGTACTTGGATCTTGTCACTGCTCTTACATTGGCCGGTGAAAATTTTGATGAAGAAAAATTATTTTCAACTTCTTTAAAAAACAATTTTTCTGGCAATATTGATTTACCTGAGCAATGCGAATATTCTCCGGCTTTAAAGCAAAGAGTATTGGATAGGGAAGAATGGGTACTAAAAATTTTTAATTACGAAGATGAGCCGGTTGATTTCATTCCTAATGTTAATATATCTAATACCAATTCCAGTTCAAATAATCACTATTATCAGCCCCCCCTCACCCTGCCTCTCCCCCTGAGGGGGGAGAGGAGAAAAGGAAAAGACCCTGAATATTAGTATTCAATTGGTGCAGGAATATATGATACTATTAAATGTAATTAGTATAACAAGCTTGCTTATGAAGCATGAAGAATCGATTTCAATAACAAATGCATCCATTGGCAGTGATCAAAAATCATGCTTCCCGGATTTTTTGGGTATTGGTGCGATGCGATCAGGAACTTCATGGCTTTCCAGATGTTTGTCTTTTCATCCTGAAATTTGGATGCTTCCGATAAAGGAAGCACATTACTTTAGTAATTTGAACAGAAAAAAGTTCTTTAACTGGCGGAAAAAGTTACTATTAAAACGGTCAATTCAAAGATGTTTGTGTGGAAAAGGCAAATATGGAGATGTTCCATTAATTGTTAAGTATCTTTTAGGATCATGGAATGACAATTGGTATGAATCTTTGTTTAGAGCAGGAATAGGAAAAGTAAAAGGTGAAATCACCCCTGCATATGCGATTTTAGAAAAAGAACAGATAGCGCATGTTCACCGGGTTATGCCAAATGCAAAAATAATTTTCATGATTAGAAATCCTATCGAAAGAGCTTGGTCTCAGGCGAGGATAAAATTGCTGCAATGGGATAAAAAAAAGGCAGAAGAATTAAAAGATGAAGATTGGATTAATGAGGTTAAAAGTATGGATTCTATAGGTTGGAATGAATACATTAATACATTAAATAATTGGGAATCTTTTTATCCCAAAGAGCAAATTTTTATTGGATTTTATGATGAAATCATTGAATGTCCTCAGGATTTACTTTTACGATTATTTTCGTTTCTTGGAGTCAGTGATTCTTTGGATTTTATCCCAAAGAATGTTTCCGAAAGAATTGGTGAAGGGATAAATATACCAATGCCTTCTCATCTTGAAGCCTTTTTAGCACAAATGTATAACGAAAAGATTTTTCGATTGCATGAATATTTTGGTGGGTATGCAACACGTTGGTGGGAGCAATCACAAAAGTCGCTTTATACCAATTTGCATTTTAAATAAAACTAACCTTGTATCCCCCTCACACTTCGACATTACTCAGTGTGGCCAACAATCTTGTTGCAAGTAATATCTATGAGTGACCATGAGTCATATCGAATGG
>Ga0180007_10003255_pt1 | contig 18289 bp, 15 predicted proteins | sample MM_PC_MetaG_FD_121122 | JGI IMG/M metagenome (GOLD analysis project Ga0180007, IMG submission 121122) | Groundwater microbial communities from the Aspo Hard Rock Laboratory (HRL) deep subsurface site, Sweden - MM_PC_MetaG | ecosystem: Environmental > Aquatic > Deep subsurface > Groundwater... | reverse complement strand
TTTTAGCTCCTAATGTCATGATAATAACCCCCTTTCAGGGGTTATTATTTGGGTAACATTATTTATGAGTCAACGAATACTTTAAAATTTTCTTTCGGTAACATTTAATGTGAGTCAATGCGGCCCCGTTTCCAAGTTTGCAATATCCGGCGCCTTGTGGTACACTTAAAAATCCTTTTTATCTGCTTTAAAAAGAAGCTTAATTTGTATTCAGGAGATAGGTTATGAATAGGTGCAACAAGGGTCTATGGTTTAAGGTAATCTCGTTTATGCTCATCAATTCATTTTTATTGCTTGATGTTGCCTGGGCAGGAGGAGAAGTAACTAGTTTTGTAAATAAAGAGTGCTTGGCTTCGGCACTAAAACTAAATAATGATCAGTTAATGCATAATTTTAAAATTATCTGCAAACAGAAGTTGCCAAATCCTGAAAATGTTGTTGATTCCAAAAGCATTTCTTCTAAAAGATCACAGGCTAGACATAACTTAATTAAAGTTGCGGCTGTTTTGATGCTAATGCTAAGCTTTTTGATGATTCCGACTACTCTTGAATCAGAAAAGAAATATCTGAGAAAATATCCTTCCGATATAGACATTACTAAAACTGTTAATGATCAGATCGAAGGATTATCGAATGAATGGAGGTGGAACAGAGACAAAGCCGCGGAAGCATTAAGTAGAAATGGTGATCCAAGGAGCAGATTTTATCTTTATCTATATCAACGTAATATTCGAGAAGCAATAAAAATAGATAACGCGGTAGAATTAGGTATTGAGGCATTGCGACATGCGAATGGGAATATTCGTTATTGGGCTACTGTGCTTTTAGGCGAGATCGGGGATGCTCGGGCAGTAGAGCCGTTGATCGCGAGAGGTAAAGTCTTGATGGCAAACAGGGACTATGATTATTATAGATTGGAATCAGTGGGGGATGCTTTATTTGAAATTGGAGGTTTTAAAGCTAATTTTTACGCTGTTCAATTTAAATTCCCTAAGACTGTTTCTGTTTTTATGTTTATTATATCGGCTATATGTTTCATGTTGCTCTTAATCGCGTATGCATTTTCATTAAAAGAAACTCCAGAAAATAATGGTGATGAGAACAGCCGTAAACCCTATCCTGATGTGTATCCAAAATCAGGTTATTTACACCCGGTTTATAGCCTTTTGAAAGATAGTGGACCATATGTTTGGAAAGTACCTCAGTCTAATCAGTTGAAGGCTTCTAAAATAAAAAGGGGAGACAGCGCAATAGATAGAATAAATAGAAGTAATCATCTTGTAATAATCGAAAAAGGGATGCTGGCGACTGATGTTAACTTGTTAATGATTATTAGCCAGGCAATATAATTCATTGCAATTGGTTATATAACAAAGAAGGTGTGGAAAAAAAGGGACGGGGAATAGTTAGAGTATGTCCTGCTACCGATTCAATTGACAGAGGAAAGAGAAGTTGATATAATCTTCTTGAAAGAAAAGAAATTCAAGAAGATTTTTTTATGCCCAGCGCAGCAAGTATATGTACTGATTATGGAATATTCCAAGTACTGACAAGAGGAAATAATAAGCAGTGGATATTTCATTATGAAGAAGATTTTGGCATTTATTATTTGGGGATTTTTTGATGTAATTAATACTCGGTTGAAGAAGAGTATACCCTTAAAAAATTAGAACAACTATCCCTTTTTTTCGCTTTTTTCCTTCAGCCCTACTATCCATTGGCAGTGGGCCAGTATAAGGTAATAAAATATTTTTTTTAAGAACAGGAACTCATTGAGTCAATAGAGTAGCGGAGTTATTGAAAGAGGATCAGTGGTTGAAAAAGAAAACACCCCGATCAACTGGTTATAAAAAAGGATTATTAAATATATGATTGCACAAATTCATTTTTATGGTTCGATCACCGCGGCGGTTCTTTGTTTTTTAATTGGATTTTTTGTATTTTTAAAAAATCCAAAATCAAAACTCTTTAGGATATTTTTTTTTATGAATTTTGTTCTGGGGTTTTGGTTTGGGGCAAACGCGTTTTCAATGTACTTCTTTGAGGATTTTACAGTGTCTTTATTATGGTTTAGGATTGCCTATATAAGTGTGCCGTTTACTTCTGTAGCGTTTTATCATTATTTCGTGCGTATGTTTAGAAAGAAAATTAATTTATTGCTTGGGCTGTACGCGATCAGCATTACGGAAGTTGTTTTTGTCTGGCTGTATGACGGGATAGGAAAAGGCGCGACTGCTATCCAAAATGTGGGGATAGTGTGGAAAGGCATGCCGTTATTTTCCTATTTTCTGCTATTTGGGATGCTTAAGTTTCTAATAATTACAGGATATGTCGTGGTACTCTTTTATCGTGAATATAAAAAAGAAACAGTTGCTTTAAAAAAAGAACAATTAAAAATCCTGACCATATTATATGGATTAGTAATTTTTGGGATGTTGGAGTGGTTAGTAGCGTTTAATATTCCATTGCATGGCGCATGGATGATTATTCCTTTTTGGACTGCTTTCTATGGTTACGTTATCATTAACTATGGATTTATGGGTATTGAGACAATCGCGCATAAGACTATTGCTTGGGTAATAGTCTCAGTTTGCCTGATGATTCCTTTTCTTATTAGTATCTTTTTGATAAGGGACTGGTTAAGGTCATTGAGTCTGGTTAATATAACATTATTGGCTTTAGGGTGTTTTTACCTGTTCTCTTGGATAAAGGAAAAAATCCAGCCGAAGATTGACCATTTTTTTCACAAAAGAGCCTATGATTATGATAAAGCGATTATATCTTTAGTAGAAACGGTTTCATCCAAAATTGAGTTAAAAGAAATTAGTCATCCCCTGCTTATTTGTATTAATAATACATTATACCCAAAAGGTTTGGGTTTGCTAATTATTACAAATGGCGCGTTCATTGTTTCTGGCAGTAAGAATCTTAGCAAATTAAAGGAAGGCGATGTTTTGTTTGATATGAACGATGAATTATTCCGGATTTTTCTTGAGAATAAGGAGATAATCATAAAAGGCAGAAATGAAAATGATAGAAACTTAGAGAATTGGATGTTGGATAATGATATTGAATTATTAGTTCCGATAATAGTTAAAAATGAAGTACTTGGATTTCTTTGCATGGGGAAAAAAGAAAATCTTAAATTATATGGTGATTATGATTTAAGATTCCTGAGTGGAGTTGGTAAAAGCGTGGGTGTTTTTATGAAAAATTCTTTATTATACAGCAGTTTGATGCTTGAATCGCGAAATGAAAGAGAAAAAATTGAGAAGATAGTAGAAGAAAGAACAGCAGAACTTAATCGTAAGAATCTAGAACTTACTAAATTTAATAAGATAGTAGAAGAAAGAACCATAGAACTTGATCAGCAGAACATTAAACTTACTAGATTTAATAAAATAGCAGTTGACAGAGAATTGAAAATGCTTGAACTTAAGAAAGAGATCAGATTGCTTAAAGAAAAACTCCTCAACCAATAGATGCATTGCGATGCAGCTATTTACAAAATGGCTGAATGAAAAACTCAAAGAAGATAATATTGATTATTTAAAACTCTTAGCAAGTTATAGAAGTTGTCAAACAACCTTATTAAAGAGTTTAAAATTTTAGGTATATTATTTACTGATTAAACTAGGAGTCTGGATTGAAGAAACTGCTGATATTGCTGTTTGGCTGCGCGTATTTGTTTATTTCCTGTTTGCCGCTATATGCGCAAAGTAAAAAACAAGTTGTATTATACACTGCTTTGGATCAGATATTTTCAGAACCGATTATTCAGGATTTTGAGCAGGAAACCGGGATAAAGGTAAAAGTGGTTTATGATACCGAAGCCGCAAAGACAACAGGATTGGTAAACCGCTTAATCGCGGAAAAAGATAATCCCAATGCTGATGTGTTCTGGAATAATGAGATTGCCCGGAGTATTTTGCTCAAAGATAAAGGTATATTAGCTTCCTATATATCGGCTCAGGCAAAAGATATTCCCAGCCAATTTAAAGACAATCAGGGTTTCTGGACAGGCTTTGCCGCCCGTGCCAGAGTCCTAATCTATAATAAAGATCTGGTTAAAGATCCAGAGCTTCCGCGATCAATCTTTGATTTAACTGCTCCAAAGTGGAGTAAAAAAGTTGCTTTAGCTAATCCCTTATTTGGCACAACAGCCACGCATTGCGCGGCTTTGTTTGTGGCTTTGGGTGATGAAAAAGCCAAAGCCTATTTTCAGGCTTTAGCCGATAATCAGATTGTCATGGTTTCCGGCAACTCTGAATCCCGTGACCGGGTTGTGGACGGAGAATTAGCCGTCGGCTTTACTGATACAGATGATGCCTGGGTGGCAATAAGTGAAGGTAAGAATGTGAATATGATATATCCTGATAATCGAGGACTGGGAACTTTGCTTATTCCCAATACGGTTTGTCTGATTAAAAACGCGCCGCATCCTGAACAGGCAAAACAGCTGATTGATTATATCTTAAGCCGAAAAGTCGAAGAAAAACTGGCTTTTTCTTCGAGTATGCAGATACCTTTGCGTAAAGAAGTGAAAAAACCAGATTATGTGCCGGATTATGACGCGCTATCAGTAATGGATATTGACTTTGAAACAGTAGCGCATAAATTAAACCAATCAGGTGAATTTCTAACAGGACTATTTCTAAGGTGAGTTTTATCCCCAAACCAATAATTATTCTCTGCGCGATTTTATTTATTATTATTGTGCTAGGCCCATTATTGCTGATATTGGCTGAGACCTTTACTTCAATGGATAATCTTGCCCAGGTTTTTTTATTAAACAGCCGGCAGATAAGCTTGTTTAAAAACAGTATGCTGGTGGGAGTGAGTACAGTTTGTTTTGCTTTGCTCTTGGGTGTGGGGTATGGGTTTTTAATCAGCCGCACTGATATTCCATTGCAAAAATTCTTCATTTTTTCCGGATTAATCCCTTTGTTTATGCCCGCGCATATAACTGCCATTGGCTGGATAAAACTGCTAAATATCTGCGGCTTTGCCGGCAATATTTTTTTCTACAGCTGGATCGGCGTCGGCTTTGTATTGGGATTAGCATATTTTCCGTTTATTATGCTTTTGACTTTAACCGGATTAAATTCAGTTGATAGTAAATTAGAAGAAGCCGCGGCTTTGATTCATTCTAAGCGTCATGTAATTCGTAAAATAACTTTGCCTTTGGCCTCGGCTTATATTGCTTCTGGCGCGATTCTGGTATTTGTTTTTAGCTTGTCTAATTATGCTGTTCCGGATATGCTTAGAGTCAATACTTATCCGGTTGAGATATTTGTCCAGTTCAGCGCGTTTTATGATACTGCTAAGGCAGTGATATTAGCTTTGCCTTTGGTTGCTGTTTGCCTGTTGTTGGTATTTGTTCAGAGATATCTCATGGCCAATAAATCATATATAAGTTTAAAAGCGCGAAACAAACAAAAAATGCTGTTTAAGCTGGGTAAGGGGAAAATCGCAGCAGGATTATTTTGCGCTTTGGTTTTTAGTTTATCAATGGGATTGCCGATGCTTATATTGATTATTGGCGCGGGTAATCTGGCAACTTATGCAATAGCATTTAAAACAGCCTGGCCGCAGATCCGGAATAGTTTGCTGTTCTCTTTTGTATCAGCAACTTTTATTTGTTTGATTAGCTTTCCTTTAGGATACGCGTTAGCCAGAGCAGGCAAGAAGACTCGCTTGTTTATTGATCTGTGTTCGATGATTCCCTTTGCTATTCCTTCAGCGATTTTTGGTGTGGCAATGATTCGTTTCTGGAATAGACCTTCTACAACAATCATTTATCATACATTTTTAGTTTTGGTTTTTGGCTATACTGCCCGGTTTTCGGCTTTCGCGATCAGGGCGATCAGCGCCAATATCTCTCAGATTCATCGCAATTTAGAAGAATCAGCGGAACTTGCCTGCCAGTCATGGAGCAAAAGGCTGCGCTTTATTTTATTGCCTTTGGCCTGGCCGGGAATTTTAGCCAGCTGGGTTTTGTGCTTTGCCCTGTGCATGGGAGAACTGGGAGTGACATTATTGGTTATCCCGGCAGGTGAGGCGACATTGCCTATCCGGATATATACATTAATGCATTATGGCGCGCATAAACTTGTCTGCGGCTTATCCGTGATTTTAGTTTTAATTATCATGCTGCCGATTTTAATAGTATATTTGTTGTATAATAAATATAAGCATAAACTTTTAAGCAATGGAGCAATATGATTGAATTAAGGAACATCAGTAAATCTTTAGGTAAAAATAAAATTCTGCGGGATATTTCTTTTTCAGTTAAAAAGGCTGACAAATTAGTTATTCTCGGCCCATCCGGCAGCGGCAAGACAACTGTTCTTAGATTGATAGCTGGTTTGGAAATCTTGGATCAGGGGCAGATATTTTTTGATAAGAAAAACATGAACAATGTGGTTCCGGCAAAACGGGGAGTAAGCATGGTGTTTCAGGACCTGGCTTTATGGCCGCATATGAGTGTTTGGGAAAATCTGGCTTTTTGCTTAAATAAGCAAAACAAAACTAAAATAACTGAGATGCTTAGTGCTGTTGGCTTGGAGGATAAAGCAAAGGCTTACCCTCAGCAGCTTTCCGGAGGAGAAAAGCAAAGGCTGGCTTTGGCGAGAAGTTTAATTTTTAATCCTAAAATACTTTTGCTTGATGAACCGCTGAGCAGTATTGATCCTTTATTAAAAGATAATTTAATAAAATTGATTCTTGATTTGCAGAAAAAAATGTGGATAACCATGATTTATGTTACGCATGATCAAGCGGAAGCCGCTCAAATCGCGCAGCAGGTAATTTTACTGCATCAAGGTAAGATTGAACAAAAAGGCAGCCTTATAGAAATTCGGAATAATCCCAATAACCTGTTTGTGAAAAAATTTATGGGAGTAAAATAAAAATGATTCACTTTAAAATCAATAAACTGCTTAGCAATATAACTATTGGCTGTATATGTTTATTGCTTTTGGCAACAAGTGTTTTTGCCCAGGCTAAAGCTCAGGTATATTCAACCTGGGATACATTAGAAGTTGATACCTGCGCTACTGCCTGGCTGATTAAGAATTTTGTGGACAAAAGCGCGGAGTTTAAATTCTATCCCAAAGGTGAGATTATTAGCGAGGGCATTGCTTTTGATACTCCGGATGCTGAGTTTAGAAGAACAGCTGTATTTTGCGCCTTTGAGACAGTAGTAAATAAATATAAAATTACTGATCCAAGGGTAAGAGCAATTGGTAAGATTATTCATGAAATAGAAATTAATTACTGGTCGCAAGAAGCAAACTCAAAAATAGTTGAGCTTAAACAGGAAGTTTTCTCAGTGTTGCAGACAGCAACAAGTCTTGATCAGGGATTTGAAAAAACATTTTTAATTTTTGATAAATTGTATAATGATTTATCAATTAGATAACTAATAGTAAACAACTGTTTCTCTAAGAACTGATGCCCCTTAAAAAACCTCTACTAATAATCTTCGGCTTAATTTTATCACTTGTGATCCTAGAAACAGGATTGCGGTTTGCGGCTTGGATCGCGCAGCGCAATCTTAAACAAGAGTCATTTTCGAAGAATGGCAAACTTAAAATCCTTTGCTTAGGTGATTCATATACCTATGGCTTGGGCGTGGAAAGAGATCAAGCTTACCCCGCGCAATTAGAATCATTGCTTAAAGAAAAGCTGGGCAAGGATAAGGTTGAAGTGATCAATGCCGGCAGGCCAGGGATGAATACGCCTATGCTGGCTAACCGGTTTGATGCTTTTATGGATAATTATCAGCCGAATATTGTTTTGGTTCTGATTGGGACTAATGATGAATGGAATTTTAGCGGATTTATATCAGAGCCGACAACAATCATGGATAAGCTTTACTTATTTATTTGTTCACTGCGCACAGCTCGGATGTTTAAAATTGTCAAAACCGCTTTTAAAGAAAACCCGGAAATGAGTTTTCTGGAAATTAAAGCAAATAAAGATAATATCAGCAAAATGCTGAGCTTAATTGAGGAAAATGGAGGTTTAAACAATTCATATTATTATCAGGCGGTGATGATGGGTAATCAATATCGGGATATGTATAAGTTTGAAGAAGCAAAACTATACTATGATTGCGCTTTAAAAATCAATCCTGACGATGGGCTTATTTCTAAAGAATTATTGCGCTATCATAAAAAGGCCTTAACTGTATTAAGAGATGAGTTGAAAAAGTATAATATCAACAAAATATTGAAAGAAGTTGATCAGTTGGGAGGCTTTGATAAAGCTTATTATTATGACTTAATAAAAATGGGCAATGAGAGTCGTGATAATAATAGATTTGAAGAGGCAAAACTATATTATGATAGCGCTTTAAAAATCCAGCCTAATGGTCAGCGTATTACCCAAGAATTAATGGTTTATAATAAAAAATTAGCAAAAAGAGAAAATCTTGAATCTAAAAAAGACCCATTGGAAAAGAGCAAAGCAAATATCAGTGAGTATATTCGTTCAGTTTATCTGAATAAAGAGCAACTAGAGCATGATAATAAATTCATGCTGGAAATGATTGATCTTTCAAAAATTTGCAGAACAATATCTCTTTTTGAAGATAATTTATTACTGCTGACTAAAACTATTTATTTGTATGGATTTAGCGCTGAAGTATGGGAAGAGCTGGATGAATTATTTATTGCCTGGCCTTTTCCGGAAAATGCTATAGAGTTTTATCAAGCTTTATCTGTCAAATACCCAAATAATATTGATATTTACTTGCGTTTAGCCCGGCAATATAAAATAGTTCAAGATTATAAACAAGTTATAGCAAGTTTTGAAAAAGTTTTAGAATTAAATCCAAATAATCAGCAGGCAGTTGACGGAATAATAATGGCTAATGAGTTTATTGACATGGGATTGACAAAAGATTATGTTTTTCCAAATAACAATGCAGGTTTATTTGCGCAAATAAATACTGCTTTAGATAGAGATAAGGGTGAAATTCTGGCTGATGATCCTGGTAATAATGTGGTTGAAGCCCCGGAAATTGCCTTGGGTATCTATGTTCGGGAAAAAAGATATGATCAGCAGGTTGAAGATATCTTATCGCAAGATAAAGACTATGCCGCTCTTTTTGGAAAAAATCCTGCTAATTATGAAGCTTTTGTTGCCCAAAGATTAGCAAAAATCAGCAGTATTGTTAGCCAGCGGATAAAACAAATGTGTGCTTCAGCGAAACAAAGGAAATTAAAGATACTATTTCTAAGTTATCCGCTTTCGTTTTATCCAAGAGTCGCGAAAACAGTGGAAGCAGAGAGTATTCCGTTTATTGATTTTAGAGAAAGTTTTTTCTCCATAATCACTCCTGATAATTATAAAGATTATTTTTTGGCTGACGGCCATTGTACGCCAAAAGGCTATAAGATTGTGGCAGATAAAGTCGCGGAAATTATTTTGCCTGGAATATTAAATCAATCACTAGTATCAGCCCAAGGCTTGAATAATTAGGCTTAAAGGCGCTTGTTTAACTGCTTTTTTTCCTGCCTTGACTGTAGAGGGTAAAACAGGTAAAATAAATACCTAACCTAATGAAAGGTAACCATGTATATAAAAAAAGATCTTAAAAACTATATTGATGATTTAGCTTCAAAAAACTCTGTTCCAGGCGGCGGCAGTGCTTCAGCCTTAACCGGGATATTGGGCATGGCCTTAGTATCAATGGTTGCTAACTTTACCCATGATGAAAAACTCCAAGCACAGCTCCAGCAGCTGCTGACTAAAAATGAACAGCTTAAAAATAAGATTCAGGTTTTGATTGACCGGGATGTGGTTGTGTTTTTAAAGCTGCAGGATGCTTTAAAATTGCCTAAAGAAGCTGGGAAAAGATTTGATATTACTCAGAAATGCTTTAAAGACGCGGCAGAAGTGCCGTTTGAGATTTGCCAGCTTTGTTTTAAGGCAGTTAAATTAGCCCAGATAATCGCGAAAATTGGAAATACGCACTTGATTTCTGATACCGGCGGCGCGATTTATCTGTTAGTTGCCGCGTATAAATCCGCGGAACTTAATGTGAAAATAAATCTAAAGTATATTAAAGACAAAAAGTTTGCGGCTAAGAAAAAAGCGGATATGAAAAAAATGCTGAATAATATTTTAAGAATCGAAAAACAAATTGTGAAAAAAGTTGAAGGGTGTTTGTAAAATATTATGGCAAATTTATTACTAGGGAAAACAATTGCTGAACAGATTAATCAGCAGGTAAGCCGGGAAGTGGCTCAACTGCGTGAGAGATATAATGTTCAGCCAGTGCTTTGCGCGATTCAAGTCGGTGATGATAAAGAATCAACACTTTATCTGGATTTTCAGGGTAAAGTTGCCCAAAGATTGAATATTGGTTATCTGGTTAAAAGTTTACCCAAACAAACTACGAAGCAGGAATTAATTGCTTTAATTAAGCAGCTGAATGATGATCCGAAAATAAACGGAATTATTCTCCAGCTGCCATTACCTGCGCAGCTTGATCCCAATGAAATCAGAGGCAGTTTAAATCCCGCTAAAGATGTGGAAGGTGTGCATCCGGAGAATTTAGGCAATATTATTTTAAAGCGCAAAGGCTTTGCCCCGTGCACTGCCTGCGCGGTTATGGAATTATTAAAAAGCCTGAACATTGATTTATACGGTAAAGAAGCAGTTGTTGTCGGACACAGTGAGATAGTGGGTAAGCCATTGGCCGTGATGCTGTTAAATGAACTGGTTACTACCACGGTCTGTCACATTGCTACAGGTAAACGGGGCGTTTTAGCCGAGCATGTTAAACGCGCGGAAATCCTGATTGTGGCTGTGGGTAAACCGAATTTAATCAAAGGTGATTGGATAAAACCCGGGGCAATTGTGATTGATGTGGGAATAAATTGTATTGAACAGAAAATTGTCGGAGATGTGGAATTTGAGCCGGCTGAGAAAAAAGCCAGTTTTATCACTCCGGTTCCTGGCGGTGTGGGGCCAGTGACCGTAGCTTTGCTGATGCAGAATGTGACCCAGGCAGCTAAAGCGCAATTAAATTTAGATGGAGAATAAAATGAAACATTTGATTATTATTGGAAATTCAGCAGCCGGACATAAGGCCGCGATAACCGCCCGGGAACTTGATTCATCATTAAAAATCAGCGTGATCAGTGATGAAAAAGCCGGAGCTTATTCCCGGAATCTGCTGGCCGGAGTTTTGGAAAATAATCTGAAATTCAGGGATATTGTATTTGCGGATGAGAAGTTTTATGAACAAAAAAATATTCAGTTTATATCCGGCAAAAAAGTAGAAAAAATAAACACGAATAAAAACTGGGTGACGTTTATTGATAAAACCCGTTTGGTTTATGATGCTTTGATTGTTGCCAGCGGCATGAGTATGTCGGTGCCTAAATGCGTAAAAGGCGCGGCCAAACACGGAGTTATTGGTTTTCGCAGTATCAGTGATTTAAATGATATTATTCAGCTGATGCCGATTTCGCATACAGTATGTATTTGGGGCGGAGGACTTGCAGGTTTACAGGCAGCAGCGGCTTTAAAAAAGAAAAGAATGGAAGTTAAAGTCATTATTTCAGGCGATAAGCTTATGCCGGAGATCCTGGATGAAAACGGCGAGGAATTTTTGAAAAACCGATTAGCGCAACAGGAAATAGAATTAATCGCGGAAAAAAATATTGTGGATATTTTTGGCGACAGTGATGTAAAGGCAATTAAACTGGATAATGGTAAAGTAATTGCCTGTGATATTTTAATTGTGAATACAAATTTTCTGCCAAATACCAAGTTTCTCGATGAATCGGGTTTTGATCCCGAGGCAATAAAACAAGGGCTGGCTGTGGATGTTTTTTTGCAGACTAAAATTCCTAATATTTTTGCTGCCGGCGATGTTTTGGAAGTATCAGATAAAACCCTGGGGTTAATTGATCAAGCTAATTCCTGGTTTAAGGCCGAAGCTCAGGGTAAGATCGCGGCAGCTAATGCTGTGGCTTTTCTTGAGAAAAAAGATGAATTGAAAGCAGTTTATGAGCCGCAGAGGATTAATGTCGCGGAAAGTCAGATATTTGATTTAGCCGCGGTGTGTTTAGGGATTACCCGAAAACCAGATGATCCGGCATTTGAGGAATTGTCGTTTGTTGACGAAGAAACAAATGTTTATAAAAAAATTATTTTATGCGGTTTAAAAATTGTCGGCTTTGTTGCTGTGGGGAATACGCAAGAGCGTGATATTTTTAGCCAGCTGATTGAGCAGCAAACTGATATCAGTCAGGTTAAAGATGATTTAATTGATCAGGATTTTAATTCAGAGCTGTTAAAACAGCTGATTGCTAAACCAATCGCGGCTTAAAACTTTTTCCTGATATAAATATAAGATTAATCATAAGGTTGTAATGTTAGCTGAAAAATTTGAACCAATTATTGTTGAACTGCCTGTGCGGCAGATATACAGCCGCTTGGGTTATGTGAATAATAAAACCTGGCTATCGGATAAACAGCAAAAACAAATTAATGATTATATTGCTCAGGCTGAAGCCTTGATTGAGTTAAAAGGCCTGGCCATGGTTTTAGATATTAAACAAATTAATCAGTCAAAAATCAGCTTTTCGAATGAGCTTATGGTTAAGAGCAATTCATTGGCTAAATTATTGCTAAATTCTAGTCAGGCATTATTCATGGGGGCAACCAGCGGACAAGCAATCACTCAGGCGATCAGCAAAAACTCCGAAAATCACGGGGATATGACTCAGGCGGTGGTATTTGATGCTGTGGCCAGTGAAATGACTGACGCTGCTTTGGATTGGCTGGTTAATTATTATAATAATACAATGCGCAGGCAAAATAAAACTTTGACCAAACGCCGCTTTTCCGCGGGCTACGGTGATTTTGGTATAGAAAACCAAAAACTGATTTTTGATGTTTTAAACATGAAGCAGTTGGGAGTGGAAATTACGGATAGTTTTCTGCTTGTGCCGGAAAAATCAGTTACTGCTATTGCCGGTATTGGGCAGATTATTGCTTAAAGAAAGATTATGAATAATAAAATGAAAATATTAAATAAAAGTAAAAAAACTAATGATCGGGATATTAAAAAACTGATTAAGCGAAAACTGTTGATCTTAGACGGGGCAACCGGCACGCAATTGCAAAAGCTGGGCATGCCCCAGGGCGTATGTCCCGAGATCTGGGCAATGGAAAATCCGCAATTTATTCAAGCAGTGCATAAAAATTACGCGGCTAGCGGGGCGGATATTGTTTATACCTGCACCTTTGGCGCAAATCAGATCAAGCTTGAGCAGTATGGCGAACCTGATGTTTATAAAGTAAATAAAACTCTGGCTGATTTGGCGCGTAAAGCTGTTCCGGAAAATGTTCTGGTTGCCGGAGATATCGGGCCAACCGGGAAATTTGTCGCTCCGTTCGGGCCTTTGGAATTTGAGGAAGCAGTGAATATCTTTAAACAGCAAATCAAAGGCTTGCTCGCCGGAGGAGTAGATTTATTTGTTATTGAAACAATGATGGATATTCAGGAAGCCAGAGCGGCTTTGCTCGCGGCGCGTGAGTTAAGTGATAAATTCACAATCGTGACTATGACTTATGAAAATGATGCCAGAACTTTAAACGGCACTGATCCGGTTAGTGCTTTGATTACTTTACAGAGTTTAGGCGCTGATGCCGTGGGTAGTAATTGTTCCTGCGGTCCCAAACAAATGCTGGAAATAATCAAAGCAATGAAACCATATGCTAAAGTGCCTTTGGTGGCAAAACCAAATGCCGGGATGCCGCAATTAATTGATGGGCAAACTGTGTTCAGCATGCAGGCAAAAGAATTTGCCGGCTTTGCCGCGAAATTTAGCGCAAATGGCGTGAGTTTTCTTGGCGGCTGCTGCGGGACAACTCCGGAGCATATTCAGGCGCTTAAAACCAGAATAATAAAAAATAAAATAAAGCCTACTGCTTGTAGCCGTAAATCAATCAGCGCGGTTAGTTCCGCGCGCAGTCATTTGCTGCTTGATCTGGGCAAATCATTTTCAATTGTCGGTGAATGCATTAATCCCACTGGGAAAAAGAGCCTGCAGGAGGAATTACGCGCTGGCAAAATGAGTTTAGTCCGCGGTCTGGCTAAACAGCAGCAAGCGCAGGCAGCAAAAATGCTGGATGTTAATGCCGGAGTTGTGGGAATTGATGAGAAAAAGACATTATCCCAGATGATTAATCTGCTGAGTGTTAATTCTGAACTGCCTTTGGTTATTGATTCATCAACAGTGGAAGTAATTGAAAACGCTTTGCGGCTTTATCCCGGCCGGGCTTTGATAAATTCAATTTCCGCGGAACAGCATAAATTAGATAAATTACTGCCGATTGCCGCAAAATACGGAGCAATGTTTATTCTTTTGCCTTTAAATGATCGAGAAGTTCCTGAAAAATTTACGCGGCGTAAACAAATAGCTCTGGAGATATTTAAACAAGCGCAAAAGTATGGTTTTACCAAAGAAGATGTGGTAATCGACGGTTTGTGTATGACCATATCTTCGCATCCTGGTGCCGGCATTGAAACCATGAAAACCATTGAATGGGCAGCCAAAGTATTTAAAGCCAATTCAATTTGCGGATTATCGAATATTTCTTTTGGCATGCCCAGACGTTTGCGAATCAATTCCACATTCATGGCGATATTAAGAAAAAAAGGCATGTCTATGGTTATTAGCAATCCTTTGCATGAAACGGAGAAATACAATAAGCAAGCGGAAAATGTTTTGCTGGCTAAAGATAAGCACGCGGCTAAATATATTAAATACTGCCAGGACATTGAGCTAAAGCTAAAAGGCTTACCCCCAAAACTAAAAACAAGCGAAAGTTTATCGCCTGAAAAAAAAGTGGCGAACGCGATACTTGAAGGTAATAAAGAAGAAATAAAGGATTTGGCTAAAGCCGCGGTTGCCGCGGGGATAAAGCCTGAGGATCTGGTGCGGAAGATAATGATTCCGGCGATAAATCAGGTTGGTGATTTATTTGATAAAAAACAATTCTTTTTGCCGCAGCTGATTGCCAGTGCCCAAACCATGAAAACCGGTTTTGAGTATTTAGAACCTTTGCTCAAAAAAGGCCAAGCGGAAACCGCGAAAAAAAATATAATAATTTTAGCAACTGTAAAAGGCGATATTCATGATATTGGTAAAAATATTGTTGCTTTGCTGTTGAAAAATCATGGATTTTCGGTGATTGATTTGGGCAAAGATGTAAGTTCAGAAAAAATCATTGAGCAAATTAAAAAGCATAAAAATCCAATTGTCGGTTTATCAGCCTTGATGACCACAACAATGGTGAATATGAAACAAGTGATTGATCTGGCTAAAGAACAGGGGCTTGACTGTAGGTTTATTTTAGGCGGAGCAGTGATTACCCGGGCATACGCGGATTCTTTGGGCGCGGCTTATGCCGGTGACGGCGTAGAAGCAGTGCGCGTGGCTAAAAGCTTGAGCAAATAATCTAAACCAAGGCAGATATGAAAACTCCGATTTATAAACAAATTCTGATTAAAAATTCTTTGGTTAATACGGTATTAATTCCCACAGCAAAAGCTAATCTGATAATTGTTTCCGCGGCTCAGGGTTTTGTGATGTGCGGTTATCTTAATATTGATGTCGCGGAAAAGCTGGGAGACGCGGCTTGTATTGTCAGCGGGGTTTCCACTGTTGAGCAGCTTTTAGCAAAGCCAGTGGTTAAACTTACCAAACAAGCTGAGCAATTAGGGATCAGCCTGGGCGAAACCGGGCAGCAGGCATTGGAAAAAATGCTGGAACTAATTATTTGAAATAAAAACGCATTTTTGCTATACTGTTGAAAGGAAAAATGTTATGAAAAAAAACAAACTAACGGTTTTAGATATTATAAAGAAGAAAGCGCAGAACCAAAAAATATCCATGCTCACTGCCTATGATTATCCTATGGCTTGTTTGCTTGATGATATTGGGATTGATATTGTGCTTGTTGGTGATTCTTTGGGCAATGTGGTTTTAGGTCAGGATTCAACGATCAGTGTGACCATGGAGCAGATGCTGCATCATACCCAGGCAGTGAAAAACGGAATTAAAAAAGCTTTGCTGGTCGCGGATATGCCGTTTATGTCCTATAATGTGAGCATTGAACAGACAATTATCAATGCCGGAAGGTTTTTAAAGCAGGCTGGCGCTGACGCAATAAAACTCGAAGGCGCTAATTCCAGAATCCTGCAAATGGTCAAAGCAGTGGTTGAGGCAGGGATTCCGGTTATGGGGCATATTGGGTTGACTCCCCAGACTGCGGGTGCTTTGGGTGGGTTTAAAGTCCAGGGAAAAGATGCCAATGCCGCAAAACAAATTTTAGAAAACGCTCTGGCTTTGGAAAAAGCCGGTTGTTTCAGTATTGTATTTGAATGCATTCCTGATGCTTTGGCAGCCTTGATAACCCAAAGATTATCAATTCCGACCATTGGGATCGGAGCTGGTCCAAAATGTGACGGCCAAGTCTTGGTCACCCCTGATTTGCTGGGTTTAAATCAGCGGTTTACGCCGAAATTTGTGAAAAAATATGCTGATCTGAGCGCGATTATTAAAAAGGCAATTTCGGAATTTGTTCAAGAAGTAAATGAGGAAAAATTTCCCGACAAGCAGCATTCATTTACAATCAAGCCAGAGGAATTAAACGATCTTTAACTAAGTCTATTTTTTTGAGCAAAGGCGATGTTAACTACAAGTTATCAGATTTAATTGAAGGTAAACTATGCGAGTGGTTATTGTTGGGCCTGGGGCAATGGGATGTCTTTTTGCTTCCTTATTTAGCAAAAAAAAACAAGCCGAAGTTTGGTTATTGGACAATGATTCCAAAAGGGCAAAAAAAATCAGTGATCAGGGGATTATTGTTGAAGGCTTGGGGCAGAGCTTTAACCAAAAAGTAAATATTACCAGCCAGATTAAAGATATTCCCCCAAGTGATCTCGTGATTTTATGCGTTAAATCTTATGATACAGAAGGGGCAATAAAACAAATTGAACCCTTACTCGCGGAAGATACTAATGTTCTGACTTTGCAGAATGGTTTGGGTAATATTGAAATGATTGCTGAGATTGTGGGCAAAGACCGGGTTTTGGGTGGAGTTACTTCTAATGGCGCGACTTTATTGGGAGATGGGCATATTCGGTTTGGCGGTCAAGGTGAAACCGTGATCGGAAAAATTGACGGGCGTTTGACTGTTCCGATGCGCGGCATTCGGGAAATATTTAATAAATCAGGTTTCAGCACCCGGCTGAGCAAAGATATTAATGGAATTATCTGGAGCAAGCTGATTCTTAATGTGGGGATAAATGCTTTAAGCGCGCTTACGCGTTTAACTAATGGGCAGCTGCTTGAGTCTCCGGGAACAAGAGAAATCTTATCTCAGGTAGTAACTGAAGCTGTTAAAATTGCCAAGAAAAAAAGAATAAAACTGATTTATGATGATCCGATTCAAAAAGTGGAATCAGTTTGCAAAGCAACGGCAAACAATCTTTCATCAATGCTTCAGGATATTTTAAACAGGAAAATAACGGAAATTGATTGGATTAACGGAGCGATTGTCCGTCAGGGCAAGAGTCTGGGAATTGCTACTCCGGCAAATCTGATCCTGACTGATTTGATTAAAGCGATTGAATCAGCTTATAGGCCAAAACCTTAAAACCGGAAGAGGATTATGAGTAAAAAAGTTTTTATTGCCGCAACCCGCCAGGACAGCGGGAAAACAACTGTTAGTCTTGGTTTGATTTACTGTTTAAAAGAAAAATTTAAAAATATTGGATTTATTAAGCCGGTTGGCCAGCGTTATTTTATTGAGCAAGGCTATAAAATTGATGAAGATTCTATTCTGATTGAGCATGTTTGCCATATGCAGGCAGTGCTTAAAGATATGAGTCCGATCGCGGTTGAACGCGGTTTTACGGAAAAATATATTAAACACCCGCATAAAAGCGGTTTGATTAAAAAAATCAAAGACGCTTATAAGCAGATTGCCAAACATAATGAATTGGTGATCATTGAAGGCACTGGCCATGCCGGTGTGGGCGGTGTTTTTGATTTATCCAATGCTTTTGTGGCCAAACAATTAAAGAGTAAAGTAATTCTTATTTCTTCCGGCGGGATTGGTAAACCGATTGATGAAATCCTGTTAAACAAAGCTTTGTTTGATCAGGAAGGCGTGGAGATAATGGGGGTTATTATTAATAAAGTTTTACCGGAAAAATATAAAAAAGTAAATGAGCTGGTGCGCAAAGGAT
>Ga0180007_10003254_pt1 | contig 18291 bp, 15 predicted proteins | sample MM_PC_MetaG_FD_121122 | JGI IMG/M metagenome (GOLD analysis project Ga0180007, IMG submission 121122) | Groundwater microbial communities from the Aspo Hard Rock Laboratory (HRL) deep subsurface site, Sweden - MM_PC_MetaG | ecosystem: Environmental > Aquatic > Deep subsurface > Groundwater... | reverse complement strand
TTACTCTTTATTTGCTCGTATTCTTTGATGACTAACAACCATTTATTGCTCATTAATTGTTGCTCTTTTTTTGTCATAGGTACAATTATAAGAATTGTTACCTAAATTGTGAAGAAATACACGCAGGCAGGAAGTCGAGATGTCAGGTTATCAATTGCAACAAGATTTCGACATTTATCCGCCTTTGGCGAAAGCTCAATCTGACTAGTAAACAAGTTTTTTTAGCCAACCCCTTATTTTTTGATCGTAAAGTATTCAAGTCCTAATCTTTTTCTCAATTGCAGCATCGAAAAAGAATAGCTTAAAGATCAAATTCAATCTATAAATTTCCGGCTGCATGGTTCACTTTATCAATGATCTGATAAGCAACATCCAATGCGTAATATCCGTCATTTATCGTTACAGAGGGAGTCGTATTTTCTTTTATTGAAAAATAAAAACTTTCGAGTTCTGATTTTATGGCATTAATTTCGGCCACTTCAGGTTTAGTAATTAGAATCTGCTTCGAACCTTTGTTTTCACCCAGATTTAAAATCAAATCGAAAGGTCCTGCTTGTTCCGGATTTACATCTTTCATAGTAACAACTTCAGTAACCTTCTTTAAAAAATCAACAGAAATATAGGCATCTTTTTGGAAAAACCTTGATTTCCGCATATTTTTTAATGAGATCCGGCTTGCAGTTAAGTTGGCAATACAGCCATTATCAAATTCAATCCTGGCATTTGCAATATCCGGCGTATCACTCACTACCTTAATTCCACTGGCATTCACTCTTTTAATTGGCGAATTAACAACACTTAATACAATATCAATGTCATGAATCATTAGGTCAAGTATTACCGGCACATCAGTGCCACGTGGATTGAACATCGCCAAACGGTGCGACTCAATAAACATGGGTTTATTAATAAAAGGACGCGCTGCGATAAAAGCAGGATTGAATCGTTCAACATGCCCAACTTGAACCTTAACATTGGCTTCCTTTGCCAATTCAATAAGTTTACGAGCCTCTTCAGGAGTTGTAACAATTGGTTTTTCAATAAATACGTGCTTAAATGACTTTAAAGCTTTTGAAGCACAAGCAAAATGCGATAAAGTTGGAGTTACAATATCAACCACATCAACTGATTTTATCAATGATTCAATGTCATCGAAACGTGGAAGGTTAAAATCTTCACTTACCTTCTTTGCATTATCATCATTTGGATCATAAAAACCGATTAATTCAAATTCTTTAATCTGTTTAATGCAATTAACATGAATTTTTCCAAGATGTCCAACGCCTAATACTCCAATTTTAATCATAGATAATATAGTTTTTGCAAATGTAATTTTTTTTGTCCTGAACGAATTAGTATTTTCGCATGAAGTTTTAAACACAGTTATTAAAAAATAAGGTTCAGAACTACCATTAGCATTTTATTTATATTCATGATCGATACATACAAACATAGAGGATTAAGAAAGCAACTTGTTGATGAAATCAGGCAAAAAGGCATTAAAGATGAAGCAGTACTTGCGGCTATCGACAAAATACCCAGACACTTATTTATGGATTCCTCTTTTCTGGAATTTGCATACGAAGACAAGCCTTTTCCTATCGGTTCAGGCCAAACCATTTCTCAACCATATACTGTTGCATTTCAAACTGAATTATTAGAAGTTAATGAAGGTGATAAAATACTGGAAATTGGAACCGGATCCGGATATCAAGCCTGTGTATTAATAGAGCTGGGGGCCAAAGTATATTCAGTTGAACGTCAGAAAAAACTTTATTCCCGTACAAAGGAACTCTTGCCTAATCTTGGTTATAATCCAAAACTTTTTTATGGTGATGGGAATTTAGGTCTGCCAACTTTTGCCCCATTTGATAAAATTATCATCACAGCCGGCGCTCCTATTGTACCTGACAGATTACTTGAGCAACTAAAAATCGGAGGAATCATGATTATCCCTCTTGGCAAAGGAAGTTCTCAGGTTATGAAACGCATCTTAAAAGTAGGTGAAAATAAATTTAATGAAACCGAGCATGGTTTATTCCGATTTGTTCCTCTTTTAAATAATAAAGCCAACGACTAAGATAATTGCCAAAAAAGAACTGAATTCCCAAATTGGGATTTTATCATACCTTTTCCTAGTTATTCAATGTTGCGCCAATTCTGGTCTTCAAACCATTTAAACCCATTGGTCTGAAATTTGAACCAACATTTATGCTATTACAGTAAAATACAATATATCGAACAAAACTATATGCATTGGATTTAAAAATAATTGCTATGAAAACCATCAAATTAAAAATCATCACAATAAGTATCATCATCGTATCGATGATCTTTATTGGTTCGTGTAACAAAAGAAACAATTCTGAACTTTCGCAAGCGGATGAGATAACCCAGAAAAATTTGGGAGGAATCACTTTTAGTAATGATTTTGAATGGAATACTTCAAAAAATATTGAACTTATAATTACTTCCTCCAAATCACAAGTAATCACAATTAGTTCAGAAAATCAGTCAATAAGATACCATAGAGGAAGATTAGCTGATAAAGGGGAATACAAAATAACCTTAAATATTCCAAATACAGTTAATACACTCCTCATTAATAATAAAACGGTGAGTATCAATTCAAGTAATATCATCTGCAATCTTGATAATTAATTCACTATTGCTAAAAGCACATGATCATGAAAACATTAAAACATATTTCGATCACATTAATCCTGTTGCTCTCATTCACAGCAAATGCTTCAACAGGAACGACTCGCTATGTATCTCTATCAGGGAGTAATACAGCGCCTTTTCTCACACTGTCAACAGCGGCAAATACCTTTCAGGCAGCAATCAATGCGAGTAGCAATGGTGATTTGATTCTGGTTGAAAACGGCACTTACACGCTGACAACTTTTATATCAATCACAAAATCGATTACATTGCGCAGTATCAATGGGCCGAATAATGTGATAATAGACGGAAATGGCGTTACTAAATGTTTTGAAATCAATAATTTTACTGCTATTGTTGACGGATTTACAATTATGAATGGATACAATCCAAGTGGATTTGGTGGAGGTGTCAATATAAAGAATGGCGGGCTTGTACAAAATTGCATAATAAAAGAAAATCAGGCCAGGGATGGGGGTGGAATAGCAATTGATGATTCGGGTGCCATAATGAACAGTATTATCATGAACAATCTTGCCTCTGATAATGGAGTCAGCGGCTATGGTGGAGGTGTTCGACTATTAAATGGCGGAGAAGCCCGAAATTGTTTAATTACAGAAAATGTATCGGTAAAATATGGAGGCGGCGTTAATATCTGGAATGCAGGCAATGTTTTCAATTGTACCATCACAAAAAACAGTGCTCCCAATGGTGCTGGTATCAGAACCAGAAATAATAGTATGATTAAGAATACGATCATTTATTATAACACAGGTGGAGTGAATTGGGAAGTAAATGGCATTGGTTATCAATATTATAACTGCGCTACAACACCTGCTTTAGGTTCCAGCTATAGTACAGATTGCATTACCAACATTCCTGCATTTATAAATATTACAAGCGGGTCGGAAGATTATCATTTGCAATCAGGATCGGCTTGTATTGATGCGGGTTATAATTTATCATGGATGAATACTTCATTCGATCTTGATGGAAATAACAGAATCTTCAATTCGATTGTTGACATGGGTTGCTACGAATTTAACACTCCTACTATTATCGATACAGATGGAGACGGAATTCCCGATGATGAAGATGATTTCCCAAATGATCCAGGCAAAGCATTTATTAATAATTTTCCGGCATCGGGTTATGGCAGTTTAGGTTTCGAAGATTTATGGCCCGGAACAGGTGATTATGATTTCAACGACATCATAGTTGATTATAGGTTTGTAACAATAACAAATGCCAGCAATAAAGTGGTAAAAATTAACGGAACTTTTGTTGTAAAAGCCAGTGGTGCCTATCTCAGAAATGGATTTGGGTTTAACCTTCCAAATGCAAATATCTCATTAATCTCAGGTCTAAACATTTCAGGCTATGATCTCAGGGAAGGATTTATTACGTTGAATTCGAATGGAACTGAATCGGGACAAAGTAAACCGACAATTATTGTTTTTGATGATGTATTCAATTTATTGACACATCCGGGTATTGGAACTGGAGTTAATACAGAAAACTGGGCTCCCTTTGTCCCATATGATACATTAACAATTACAATGACTCCATCCACATTAAATTATACTATGAATGATTTCTCGATGGAAACATGGAATCCATTTATCATTGTTAATCATGAACGTGGTAAAGAAGTCCACCTCATTAATTATCCCCCAACCGATTTGGTCAATCAAAGTTTTTTTGGTACATGGGAAGATAATTCAAACCCTAGTCAGGGGAAATACTACAGATCCCTTAATGGATTACCTTGGGCCATCAATATTACAGAACCATTTGAATGGCCAAGAGAAAAGATAGAAATTGGATGGGCATACTTTCACTTTATTGAATGGGCTCAAAGTTCAGGAGCAACTTATCCTGACTGGTATAAAAATTATCCCGGATATAGAAATAATGGCAATTTGTATCATCCAAATAATCCATAAAAATATTTAAGAAAAGTTGGATAAATCAAATCCTTCTAATTCAAGCTATCGCAAAGCTGGCCGACCATTATTAATGGTCGGTTTTTTTATTTTAGTTTGTATTATATTGATCTTTTCCGCAGAATTCAAATTCCCATCAATCCAAATAATTTGGGTACCCTGTTTTTCCATACGCCTAAACCAGGTCATTTGCCGTTTTGCAAATTGGTGAATTGCGGTATTTAGTTTTTGATAGAGATCGTTATAACGAAGTTCTCCTAAAACATACTGGGTCACATACTTATACTCCAAACCATAAAACATTAATTGTTCAGGAGTAAATCCTTTATCAAGCAAGTCTTTTACTTCTTTAACCATTCCATTTTCCAGTCGGTTTATTAATCTTGAACTGATTCGTTTTCTAATTTCTTCACGCTCGAAATGTATTCCAAAATTCAAACTACTAAAACTTGGAAAGTCATGAGTTAATGGCTGAACTTTTTCAAATTCCCGGATTTCAATTGCTCTGATGAGTCGATTCCGATCAATCAAATCGGTTTCATTATGCACCTTCCCAAATCCCAATAATTTTTCTTTTAATAAATCCTCATTCATTAATGCTAATTTATCTCTCAATTCGATATTTTCGGGAACTTGTTTTAAATGATAACCCTTTAGAACGGCATCCAGATACATCCCCGATCCCCCGCAAAGAATTACTCTTTTACCACGATTGATAATTTCCTGATAAGCCTTTAAAAAGTCCTTCTGGAATTCAAAAACATTATACTCATAACCCGGATCAACGATATCAATTAGATGATATGGAATACTTTTACCGTTAACCTTATAATCCTGCAAATCCTTCCCTGTCCCCAAATCCATTCCACGATAAACCTGCCGGGAGTCGGCACTGATAATCTCTGCATCAATTAAATTTGCCAGTTCGGCTGCCAATCGTGTTTTGCCTGTTGCCGTTGGCCCAAGAATGGTAATCAGATTGTTATGTTTATCCATTTGTTTGATATTTTTCTTCCATTTTTACAAGAAAATTCCTTAATTCGTCAAGCACCGAAACAGGGCTATGCTCGAATGACCAATTAGCAGTTAAAGTTGTCGATAACACCAGCCAATCTTCTGAATTATGGAATTCAGATATATATTTATTCAATATTTCTTCACCTCTTATACTATATTCTTTTTGATTGAATTTTAAATATTGAAGTATCCTCAATGCATCAACTTTATGACTGCAGGCTTTAACAAACTGATCAACGCTTGCACTATTCTTTCTTAAAGGCTCAAACCAATTTGCGTCTTTAAATAATTCGGCTAAAAAGTCTTTCATTGGGAAATTTATATCCTCATTAAACAACTTAATAAACGAAGTATAGGTATTCGCAACTTCATTGAATAACTTAAAATCATATATCGGATAACTACTCCAATCTCCCGTAGCTCCTTTAATCATTGCCGGTCCTGTCCCAAAGAGTACCCTCGCCGAATAGCGTGCTGCAGGATACACTTTTTCTCTGTTCCACAAACCCAACTGTCCGAATTTTTTCAGTTTCAGTAAAAAATAAAAATCTTCACCACTCCTATGGGGACTCAACCCTCCTACCCTTTTGTAAACCCAAACCGGAACTGCAATGGCCGAACCCAATGCACTAAAATTATAGGGGTTATTTATCCTCCACAAATTCAATGCATAATAGCGCATATAAATCTCATATCTTAAAATATGTCGATTTTGGTTCTCATTTTCTGTTAATGAGTGGTAATAAGGTACAGCAATGGCTACATCCTTTTGATGAGCCTTAAAATTATCAATTATCGACTGAAAATATCCACTTTGAAAAGTGGTGTCGGCATCCAAACTCAGAATGATATCATTATCGTTCGCGATGGCGGCAATGTGATCCATGATGATTTTTCTGGCCCATCCTACCCCTGATTTTTTCTCATCCCATCCATTTCTTTTAGAAGATTTGTCGATTATTATGGTTTTGATATTATGTTGTTTCTGAAGCAATTGAATGCTTTTTTGATTATTCTCACACACAGTTAAATGGTCTTGATCAAACCACCAGGACTCAGGCTGATTTACGCATACAATAAGTTCGAAATTCCGAAATGTTTGTGCTTTAATACATTCAATAAACTGAGGCAAATACAAAAACTCATCCATTGCCGGAAGAGCCACATAAATTTTTGAATGTTGGTAATCGGTTTTTATCATCTTATCAACAAAGTTAAGAAAGGAATTTATTGGTTCAGCTTATTGATTAATTAAGTTGACATAGTGGATGTTTTAATTATTTTTGCACTGCCTAAGCCAAATTATGAAACAATTTTTTCCGTATTATAAAAGAATCCTTACACTCGCATTCCCAGTCATGCTTTCTCAGCTAGGACAAGTTCTTGTTCAGCAGGTTGATAATATGATGGTTGGCTCCGTTGGAACGATTGAGTTGGCGGCAGCTTCATTTGCAGGTAATATCTTTATTATAGGAATGGTGATTGGCATGGGTTTTACTTTTGGGTTAACCCCGTTAGTGGCCCTGCATGGGCTTCAGGCGATCATAAACTAGCAGGAAAATGGCTGAAAAATTCAACTTTCCTCAACCTTACAATTGCTTTCATCCTCATGGTTTTAATGTACGCTGTTTCATTTTTTATGGATAAAATGGGTCAAAATGAAGAAGTTGTAATATTGGCTATTCCATACTATCGTATTTTGGTAATTTCAATGTTTCCATTCATGCTTTTCTTCACCTTAAAACAATTTGCCGAAGGAATTGGAAATACGCTAAATGCCATGACGATCACTTTATTGGCCAATGTTGTAAATGTTTGTTTTAACTATTTATTCATATTTGGTAAGTTCGGATTTCCTGAACTGGGCTTGACAGGGGCAGGAATTGGCACATTAATTGCCCGAACCTTCATGCCCTTAATGTTTGTTTTTATATTTATCCGAAAAGATATATTTCGGCCTTATTTAATTAACATTGTTAAATCACGCCTTGACAAGAAAATCCTCAAACGACTTTTTGAGGTGGGTTGGCCAATTTCCAGCCAAATACTTCTTGAAGTACTTGCTTTTGCATTAGGTGCTTTAATGATGGGATGGCTGGGACCCGTTTCTCTGGCAGCCCATCAAATTGCTATTGGGATGGCCAGCTTAACGTTTATGATTGTGACAGGTATTGCTTCAGGGACAACTATTCGAGTCTCGCACCAATTTAATCTGGGTGATTATCATTCAATGAAAAAAGCTACTGTAGCATCTGTTCATCTGGTTCTGGCATTTATGAGTCTCACCGCTATTACTTTCGTTTTGTTTAGAAATGAAATCCCTCACCTTTATACCAACGACCAGGAAGTAATTAAAATTGCCTCCCGGTTGCTTATTATGGCTGCAATTTTTCAAATATTTGATGGTCTACAAGTAGTAATGCTGGGGGCACTTCGTGGCCTTACCGACGTTAAATATGCCATGTTTGCAGCCTTTATTGCATATATTTTGATAAGCTTACCTTTGAGCTATCTCCTAGCATTTACTATAAAATGGGGTCCTGTAGGGATTTGGGTTGGATTTGTGATGAGCCTTGCAATCGCAGGTCTTCTTTTCCTTGCTCGCTTTATAAACCGATCAAAATTATTGGTCTAAGAGAGAACCACTCCTACAACAGAAATTCTTTAAGTATTATTAATCATCTTTCGTATTATCAAAAAAAGTGTATATTTGAACTTATTTTGATTGAGTCTAAATTACAATAAGCCATGTTTGAAACAAATTCAATATTAGAAAAATTACCTAAGCACTTATTGGATTTAATTATAGATCAACCATATAAGGAATACACAGCACAGGATCACGCCGTTTGGAGGTATGTGATGCGCCAAAATATTCATTTCCTGAAAAATGTTGCTCATAAATCATATCTCTCCGGGCTAGAAAAAACAGGCGTAAGTATTGATCATATCCCTCATATGTACGGAATGAACCGAATACTTAAAGAAATTGGTTGGGCTGCAGTGGCTGTTGATGGATTTATACCCCCGTCTGCATTCATGGAATTTCAGGCATACAATGTTTTGGTTATTGCAGCAGATATTCGTTCAATCGACCAAATACAATACACCCCTGCACCCGACATCATTCATGAGGCCGCCGGACATGCTCCGATTATTACGAATCCTGAATATGCTGAATATTTAAAGAAATTTGGGTTTTATGGATCAAAGGCATTTTCTTCCTCCAAGGATCGTAACCTTTATGAAGCGGTACGTCACTTATCAATATTAAAAGCTGATCCCTATTCAATGAAAGACGATATTGTGGCTGCAAAATACGACATTTCAAAAATTGAATCGACCCTGAGTGCCCGATCAGAGTTGGCTAAAATAAGGAACCTCCACTGGTGGACAGTTGAATATGGTTTAATTGGAAGCATGTATTTTCCTAAGATCTATGGTGCAGGACTCCTTTCATCAATCGGAGAAAGTTACCATGCGATGCAGGATAATGTTTTGAAACTACCCTACTCTATCGACGCAATGAACTACAATTTCGACATTACTTCGATGCAACCACAACTTTTTGTAACGCCAAGTTTTGATCACTTAACTAATGTTTTGGAAGAATTTGTTGATACAATGGCAATCAAAACCGGAGGGATTGATGGAATCAGGAAAGCAATTGATTCAGAAAATATTGCATGTTGTGTTTTAGATTCCGGAGTCCAGATTTCCGGGCAAATTGTAAATTTTATTAAAGAAAATAATGAGGTTGCCTATCTAAAAACCCTTGGACCATCAAGTCTTGCATATCAGGATCAAGAACTTGAATCGCATTCTAAAGCATATCATAGTGCTGGCTATGGAACTCCAATTGGTACGATTAAAGGGTTGAATTCAAGCTTCAACACATGGAATGATTATCAGCTTGAAGAAGCTGATATAAAATTAAATCACCTTTGTAATCTGGAATGGATCTCAGGAATTAAGCTAAAGGGAAAGCTTAAGAAAATTTTAAGAAAAGAAGGGAAGATTATTGTTCTGAGTTTTGAACCTTGTACACTCTATTACAAAACCGAAATTCTATTTCAACCGGATTGGGGCACTTTCGATTTAGCGATTGGGAAGAAAATTACCTCCGTTTATAATGGGCCCGCCGATCCAAATGCATATGGATATACTTTTGAAGTTCCAAAAGAAAAAACTCATAAAATTGAGCATTCTGAAGAAGCAAAAAACTTACATCAACTATATCAAAAGGTAAGAAATGCAAGAGAGGGAGACCTAAATGAAAATCATCAAAAATTAAAAGACTTATTCAAAATTATAAAAGAAAGATATTCAATAGAGTGGTTACTTGGGTTAGAGCTTTTGGAATTAGCATTTAAATCAAAGACTGAAACCGAATTTATAGATAAAATAAAACTATTCTTACAAATTACTATAGAACACCACCCTGAGTATGGTAAACTTATAAATGATGGTTTAAATATAATAGAAAAAGCAGACTAAAAAACTCATCAAGCGTATATCGATTTTATAATTGAAAACATAAAGCCTCTTTCGAGGCTTCTGTCTCATTCTATTCCTGAAAAATATTTCATAAACTGAACTCTTTCATAAGCAGCTGGGTTATCAGTTTCTTTAATACTCATGCGTCCATTGAAATCAGCAATAGATTTGAATCCATGTTTATCCATCCATGACTCCATAACTGAAAGCATGGTTTTAATCTCTCCAAATCCATTTTTATATAATACTGAACAAACTTGAACTGCTTTGGCTCCGGCTAAAAGTTGTTTAATAACTGCCTCGCCGTTATGAACTCCGGTTGAAGCTGCAATATCACAATGCAGACGACTGGATAGCATGGCTACCCATCGTAAGGAAATAGATAGTTCTTCTGGAGTACTAAATACGTGGGATGGCTTAACTTCAAAAGTATTTATGTCAATATCAGGTGAAAAGAATCGATTGAATAACACCATTGCCGAGATCCCGGTCCATGATAAAGTAAGCGCGGTTTTAGCCAGGCCGGAAAAATAATAACTTAATTTTACAGCTATCGGAATTGTTACAACTTTTTGAATGTTCATCACAATGTTCAAATAAGCTTGTTCATTTTCTTCCCCACTTTGACGAGGGTCGGATGGCAAAATAAAAATATTTAATTCAAGTCCATCTGCTCCTGCCTCCTGAATTCTTGCAGCAAATTCCATCCATTCTGATGAACTTACACAGTTAATACTGGCAATAACAGGAATTTTTACTGCTTTTTTACAATTGCGGATCAAATCTAAATAATTACCAACTGCTGACTCTTTTGAGTAGTTACTAATATAATCAAAGGCTTCAGGGTAAGAATTTGTATGTACCCCGGCAGAAATGGCTTTACTTGCTTCCTGTAGAATCTGTTCTTCGAACAATGATTTTAGCACAACTGCACCAGCACCGTTTTTTTCCACTTCAATTACATTTTCAACTGAATTTGTTAATCCGGAACTTCCAACAATAATTGGATTCCTGAGCTCAAATCCCATATAAGTGGTTTTCAAGTTTGCCATTTTACCTCCGTTTAATTTAAATTAATAAATTCTTATCATCCTGTTCATGGATAATATCTTTAACACAAAATTAAAATTTTTAATCATTAAACATTCCTTAATATTCAAATTTTAACCATTCTAATTAAGAGCAAAGGCCCAAATTAAAATGCGAAGAGAGTTTGAGGAATATGAACCCTTACAGAATGTATAAAAAAATAGGCGCAAGCATGAATGCTTGCGCCTATCCAATTAAATGATATTAAACCTCAGGATAGAACCCTGAACCCTTATTTTCGGAGTAGAACTCCGAGAAATTCAACTAAAATTCTCGTCCGCCGAAGCGTACGCGAAGGAGGATTAAATATTTATAACACTACTTCCTTATCTGAGCAAATATTTTTTTGTCCTTTAAAACTTCAACTGCTTTAATAAAACCATCATCAATTTCGGTCATAACCTTAAAATAGGCATCCATTGTAAATAAATTACGTCCAATTAAACCCTTCAATACATATTTAATCATCTGTTCTGAAGTTTTTAAATCATCCTCGTTGTGCTTCTTGGAACTTTTTGTATCGGCAAATGCTAAAAATTCTGAAAATATTTTTTTATCAATATTAAAATCTCTTACATAAGTCTCCATATTCCTATACTTTGCCAAGAATTGAATACGGTTTTCATCAACATATTTTAAGGCAAAATCATTGAAAGCACCTTCACGAACTAGATCAATATAGTAATCGGAATAAATTGTTGAATCCCACGGAATGAATACATCAGGCATGATTCCACCACCACCGTAAACCATTCGTTTTCCGGGGGTGTAATATTTCAGGGAATCCGGAAAATGAATACTGTCGGCATGAACAAATTCACCATTTCTTAATCGATCATACAGATCAGTGTAATACTTTTCAGTCCCATTCTCATAAGGCTTTTGGATCGAACGGCCGGTAGGAGTATAATATCTGGCAGTTGTAAGCCTAATAGCCGAACCGTCCGGAAGTTGGAATGGTCTTTGAACCAATCCTTTCCCAAATGATCGACGACCAAGAACAATTCCCCGATCCCAATCTTGAATGGCACCCGCTACAATTTCACTGGAAGAAGCAGATCCTTCATCTATCATCAATACAAGATCTTCCTCCTCAAGGCTACCACCCGATGTCGCGTTATATTTCTCAATTGGGCTGTTTACTCCCTCGGTATAAACAATTAATCGACCGGCTTTCAGAAATTCATCACTGATTTCGATCGCAGGTTGCATTACACCTCCTCCGTTTCCTCTTAAATCAAAAATAAGCTTTTTCATTCCTTTTGATTTAAGCAATGCTATCGATTCCTTAAACTCATTATGACTGGTTTGAGCAAATCGGCTTAATTTAATATACCCTATTTCATCATCAACCATAAAGGTAGCATCAATGCTATTCATCGGTATTTTATCGCGCGTAATTGTAAAATCAATTAGTTCAGTCTTTCCTTTACGAAAAATGCGAACTTTCACTTTTGTTCCTTTTGGTCCTTTTAAATGATCAAATACGAATTGATTGTCAATTTTATCACCATAAGATTTATCCCCATCAATTTCGACAATTTTATCGCCGGCCAGAATGCCGACTTTTTCGGATGGGCCACCTATAATCGGGGCAATAACCATCAATGTATCATTAAAAATCTGGAAAGATATTCCAATTCCTTCAAAGCTTCCAATAAGGGGTTCATTTGCAGCATCCAAATCTTCTTTCGAAATATAATAGGAATGTGGATCAAGCTCTTTTAGAGTTTGGATAATGGTATTTTCAACCAGTTTAGACTCATTAATAGTGTCAACATAAGCGTAGTGTATGATTTGCATGACAGTAGCCAGCTTTCGTAGGTTCTCGTCGATAGTAGTTTGTGCTTTTGCCAAAACCACTGTGAATAACAGAAAGGTCGTTAGAAACCCGACCTTTAATATTTGTTTGCATCTGATTAAATTCATCATTCGAAAATTTCAACTGTATAATTAAACTAGTTTTTGAGATAGCATAAACACATCTAATCCAATATTCTATCTAACCGTCTTCAAAATTAAGAATAAAAAGAAGTATAGCTCCGTTCGAAAAAACAGAATAGTGTTAAATAATGTTAAGATAAGAGTCGAAACATCACAGAAACCCTAGTATTCCAACAATTTTTTTGCCGCCTTATAAATTTTTTCCGTATTCGGCAAAATCGCCCTTTCAAGAATCCTATTAAAACCCACCGGAGTAAAAGTGGACCCAACTCTTGTCACGGGTGCATCCAATGATTCGAAACACTCACTTGCAATAATGGCAGACAATTCGGCACCAAAACCTGAAAAGACTTTATCTTCGTGTACAACCAATGCTCTGTTTGTTTTTTGTATTGAATTCTTGATGGTTTCTTTATCCAAAGGAATGAGCGATCGAATGTCAATCACTTCAACCGTTTTATTCAGTTCCTTTGCAATTTTCTCAGCCACCTGAATACACATATGCGTGGTATTCCCATAAGTGATGATACTTAAATCACTTCCTACTGTTCGAATTCTGGCTTTTCCAAAAGGGACTTCAAAATCATCCGGAACCGGAGCTTCAGCCAAAGGATCGTTATACAAAGCTTTTGGCTCCATAAACATTGTTGGCCCCTCCGAGCGGAGACTTGTTCGCAACAATCCTGCGGCATCATCAGCAAAAGACGGATATACGATACGAATACCGGGAAATGTGCTCAATGCACCTTCAATATTCTGGGAATGATAAAGTCCTCCTCCAATATATCCACCGGAAGCTAGCCTGATTGTAACATTAGGTGAAAACTGACCCTTCGTTCTCCAATACTCATGAGACATTTCAACAAATTGTTCCATCGCAGGCCAAAAATAGTCAGCAAATTCTGCACCTTCAACCACAATTCGTATTTTTTTATCAAAACGGCTCATTCCGTTGGCCGTACCTACAATATAATCTTCGGCTATGGGTGCATTAAAAACTCGCTTGGGCCCAAATTCTTGTTGCAACCCCTTGCTAACATTAAAAATACCACCCTTATCCTTATTCGCCATATCCTGCCCCCAGATAAAAGTATCCGGGTTATGTCTGAATTCGGCTTTTAAAGTTTCGTTTAATGCTTCTATCAATCTTTTAGTCTCACCTTTTCCATGAGTTAAACCATCAGGATATTTAGTTGTTACAAAGGGTTCGGGCATTACAAAATCATAAATTGACTCAGGGCTTGGATCAGGTGAACTCATCCCAACTTTATGTGCCGCCGAAACTATTTTTTTAACGTTTGCATCAATTTCATTGAGCTCGCTTTCAGTAAATATCTTCGAATAGATTAATCTGGCCCTAAACCTTTTTAAAGGATCCTGGCCTTTAACTGCAAGTAATTCATATTGATCGCGGTATAAATCATGCCTATCTGAATTTGAGTGAGATCCGATACGAACACAATTTGCATGAACTATTACGGGAATTCCCTTTTCTTTTACAATTCGTTTTGCTTTTAACATTGCATTCATCGAATTGAAAGGATCCTTTCCGTTACAATATATAACTTCCAGATTTTTAAATGAGAGGAAATTATCAGCGGCCCTTGGGTTGGCGGTTTGCTCTGCTTTCGGGACCGAAATACCAAATCCATTATCCTGAAACACGAAAATCACTGGTAATTTTTCATTACTTGCTCCATTTATAGCTTCATAAACATAACCTTCGGAGGTAGATGATTCTCCTTGTGAACTTATTGCAACACCATCGGAGTTGTAATATTTAATCGCTCGGGCTACTCCAACTGCATGTAAAGTATGGTTTCCGGTTGCCGACGAAACATTATGAATATTCCATTCTGGTTTGGCAAAATGATTCGACATATGCCGGCCACCACCTGCAACATCTGCATCTTTTGAAATCCCATTTAAAATAATTTCCTCTGCCGTCAATCCGGCTGAGATGCCTGTTAGCATATCTCTATAATAGGGGAACAGGTGATCCTTTTCTTTATCAAAAACCTGCCCGATTGCCAATTGAATTCCATCATGACCAGCATAGGGAGCATGATATGACCATCCAAGGGCTTGTTTCAAATAATTAGGTGCTTTTTCGTCAAGTTTCCGACCTAATACCATCAGGGTATACCATTTTTCTAAGGTCGCTTGATCGGTATTTTTAATGGTGAGTTTTTTATCCGATTTGGATAATTTATATTTACTTTTTTGTATCATACTAATTTCAAAGGTAATAACTCATTAATAATTAAGAATTAACGGCACAAAGATACAAAATATATTTTATTTAAATCAATTCCAAATAATAAAAACGAATTAGATTAAATCCTTATAGTTGGATGGAACCCTGTCATTAAATACATGATTTCGAGGAGTCACAAATTTGTTTCTTGCTTCGGAAATATCAATATCTACAACATTAACAGCATCTTTATCGGATACTGCCCGATCAATAATTTGTGCATCCGGATTTGTAATAAATGAATTGCCACCAAAGGTTATATTGCCTTCTGTGCCATAACGATTGGCCGTTATAATAAACATTTTATTCATAAATGCTTGTGCCGGAATACATTTTTGTGCATTTGTAGTAATCAGGTTTGAGGCATGACAAACTATATCAGCGCCTTTCATTCCAACAATCCTCCATACTTCAGGAAAAATATAATCAAAGCAAATGAGCATGGAAGTTTTACAAAAACCAATATCAAAAACAGGCAAACCGGCTTCACCCGGTTTAAAAATATCTTTCTCATTTAAGAAAAGATGTATTTTTTGATATTTACCCATATAGCCCTGGGGACCAACCAAAATACTGGTATTAAATAGCGTATCTCCATCTTTCTCATTAAATCCTGCCACAATATACTGATTCTGTTTTTTTGCAGAGGCTATGATAAATTCAACGAATTTACTTTTTGTTAATTCTTCGGCATTCGTAAATGCATCATCGCGTGATGCGAAATTATATCCTGAACTGGCCAATTCAGGCAGAACGATCAGGTCAGCTTTTTTACCTAACGGAAATAATGATTCGATCTTTTTAATGTTCGCATCAATATCGCCTAAAACCGGCTGAAATTGAATGTATCCTATTTTATTCATGCGTTTTTAATTTCTTATCATTTTAAATTCGCCATCAATTTCAAGCTTAATGATGGTTGAAGGTTTAACCTCCTTAACTGAATTTTGTTCGAGTGGAACAATGAAATCAACCCCGTTTTTAATTTCATCACTAATCTTACCAAAATGCAGAGGGGCCGGCCTTCCGGAAATATTTGCCGATGAAGATACAATTGGACGACCCAGTTTTTGTATTATTTTCTGACAGAACTCATTCCTCACTACCCGAATCGCGACCGTTTTATCCTCGGCGATAAGATTTTTTGCCAAATTTTTTGCGTTGGGAAACACGACCGTAAGCGGTGTGTCAACACTGTTAATCAGATCAGCTGCTATTTCGGGAACCACATCCATATAATCCTTTAAGCGATCAGCCGAATCTAAAAGTACGATCATTGTTTTGCTTTCAACTCTTTGTTTGAGTTTAAAAATCCGATGTACCACTTTGGCATTGGTAGCATCACATCCAATACCCCAAATTGTATCCGTTGGATAAAGTATTATTTTCCCTGCTTTGAGATTTTTTACGGTCTCCTTTATTATTTCATCCATATTTATAAACGACTTAGTAATTCTTTATGATCAATATTTAACGCACATTTAAAATGTTTTTTCGGACAACTTTTTAATCCATGAATTCCACACGGACGACAATCCAATTTCTCTTTTACTTCAACAATCACTGAGTTTTCGGAAAGAGGTGTAAATCCAAATGAGGGGACCGTTGAGCAAAATATGGCTGTTGTTGGTGCATTAACTGCAGAAGCCAGGTGTAGTGGTGCCGAATCATTTACAAAATTCATCAATGCATCTTTCATCAATGCAGCGGATTCTAGAAAGCTCAATTTCCCCGTTAAAATTAATGAATTTTTATGTCCTGATGCTTTGATGATTTGTTCACATTTACTTTTGTCCTGCTTAGCACCCAAAAAATAAATGTAAGCATCATGATCTACTTCTTTTAAAAACTCAACCCATTTACTTACGGGATATTCCTTAGTGTACCATAAAGAAGCCGGAGCTACGCAAATATATTGATGGGTTTTGTATTGTGAAGTTTTTGCAAAATCAGCCGGATTTGGATATAGTTTTATTGGATATTTTGTATCATCCGTCCATTTTTCAATTAAAGATAAATTTCGATCCGTTTCATGAAGCTGAATTCCTTCAACTCCAATCTTATGTCGAACTCGATTTGAAAAAAATAATGAAAGCGGGTTTTTATTAAACCCGCTTGTTTTTTTGGCCCTTGATAACACAGTGGTAAATCCACTCGTAAAAAATCGCTGTAAGTTGATAATCAGATCATACTTCTGATCCCGATTATGATTAATGATATCCAGTAAATGGGAATATTTTTTAGTTGATTTATCCCAAACAATTAAACTTGAAATATAAGGATGTCCAATAAAAATTGATTCTATTCCTTTTTTCAGCATAAAATCAATTTGTGCATCAGGATAAAATGAATGAAGCTTTTCGATTAATGGAGTTGCTAAAATTACATCTCCAATAGATGCCGTCTGAATAATCAGAACTTTATTGATTTTCACTTTTAGGATTTATTTTATACCGCTACGTTATATTCGCGCAATGCATCATTTAATGAAGTTTTTAAATTTGTTGATTCCTTCCTTTTTCCGATAATCAACGCACAAGGTACCTGGTATTCTCCGGCAGGAAATTTTTTAGTATAAGAACCGGGAATGACGACTGAACGTTCAGGAACAATTCCTTTCATCTCTATTGGTTCAGAGCCGGTCACATCAATGATTTTTGTCGAATTTGTGATAACCACATTTGCACCCAAAACAGCTTGTTTTTTTACCAGAACACCCTCAACGACGATTGATCTGGAACCAATAAAACAGGCATCTTCAATAATTACCGGAGCTGCCTGAACAGGTTCAAGAACACCACCAATACCCACTCCTCCGCTTAAATGCACATCTTTCCCAATTTGTGCACAAGATCCAACAGTGGCCCAGGTATCAAC
>Ga0180007_10003253_pt1 | contig 18294 bp, 10 predicted proteins | sample MM_PC_MetaG_FD_121122 | JGI IMG/M metagenome (GOLD analysis project Ga0180007, IMG submission 121122) | Groundwater microbial communities from the Aspo Hard Rock Laboratory (HRL) deep subsurface site, Sweden - MM_PC_MetaG | ecosystem: Environmental > Aquatic > Deep subsurface > Groundwater... | reverse complement strand
CGTCTTCGTTGGAAATATTACCCAAGAATGAAACCCTATCTTCCAACTTCATGCTTTTAACTTTAAACTTTAAACTTTTTCCCAACGGCCCGCTGCCAAGAATAAGTAGTTTGTAGTTTGTAGTTTGTAGTTCGGTTAATGCGGCGATTAAATCGTCCACTCCGTTTTTTTCCACCAACCGCGAAACGGTAATTATTACTTTTTCGCCTTCTTCAATATTTAATTTTTCTTTTAATTCAATAACTTTGAACTTTGAACTTTGAACTTTGAACTTATTTAAGTCTACCCCATTAGGCACAATCTCAGTCGGGCATTTTACGCCATTTTTTTGCGCCCGTTCTTTCAGATAGTTGCTGATTGTTGTCACATAATCCGCTTTTTTAAAAACCAGCAAATGCCAAGGCCTTATCAGCAGCCGATACAAAAAATCGCTGCCCAAAGCATATCTTTTTAAATGCGCTTCTTCGTCCCCTTCCTGAAGAGTCAATAATAATTTTGCAGACGGATTGGCTTTTTTAAAAAACGCTGCCGCAATGCTGGCCTGACTCGCCATTATTGACCAAAACAAATCATATTTTTTCTCCTTGTCCAGCTTTCTGGCTTTTAAATAGCCCTCGAAAGAAAGAACAAATTTATCAAAAATTTTACAGCCACAGCCTACGCGATAAACATTAACGTTGCCCACCCGTTCAAAGGAGTTGGCCTGCGCGCTCATTCTGGCGGTTATCATATCAAATTCCCAGCCAGAGGCTGGTCCGCCTTTGGCGGAAAAATCACCAAGCCGATTGGTTATTTCCTTAACCGCGACTTCTGCGCCTCCGACAAATGGGAAATAAGCGGTGGAAAAAATCAAGACTCTTTTGGCCATATTTTTTGTCAAAATATCAACTGGCATAGTGTTTTTATCATACCCGAAAAATCGCTAAAAATCAAATCAAAAACGACAAAAAAACCGCGCTAAATGCCGCGACTTATATAGCCTACTTCCCCTTAAATTACCTCTATTATTCCTTTCGCATCAAATTCCGATTTTCAAAATCAGCGGCTGTCGGCAAAAAATCTACTAGCCCCATTTCTCTTCTATATTCTTCCAGCCACTCCGGCAAATTTACCTTCGGTTCCCAACCTAATAAATCGCGGGCTAAAGAATTATCCGCCAAAGTTTCTCTGGGCTCCAGACGCGCAGCGATATTAACTGTCGGCCCACCAATAAATCTGGCTATTTCATTAACGCTGTAATTTTGCCCCCGACCGATATTAATTACTTCACCCTGGCCGACCTTATCGCTTTCTGCCGCTAAAATATTCGCTTCCACAACATCTTTTACACCGGTAAAGTCTCGGCGCTGTTCGCCGTCTCCGGTTATGGTGATGGGTTCATTATTTATTCTCTGTCTGATAAAAATCGCGATTACCAAGGCGTAAGCACCTTCCAAAGATTGCCGGCGACCGTAAATATTAAAATAACGCAGACTCACCGTCGGCAAGCCGTAAATTTTACTAAATAATCGGCAGTAAAGTTCGCCCAGATGTTTATGCAAAGCGTATGGACTTAAAGGGCTGGCTGGCATATCCTCGCGCAAAGGCATTATTTCTTGATTGCCATAAGCCGAAGAAGAAGCGCTGTAAATGACTTTTTTAACTTTGGCGTCAACGGCAGCTTTCAGCACATTTAAAGTTCCGTTGACATTTACATCATGGCTGGTTATCGGATCCAGAATTGAGGGCTGGACGCGCGGCAAAGCGGCAGTATGAAAAACATAGTCTACGCCTTCAAAAAGCGGCTTGATTTTTTCTAAATCTCTGATATCAAGCTCGTGAAATTCGGCTTTAGGATTCAAGTTTTCTCTTTTGCCGGTGGATAAATTATCAATTATTACCACTTCATAGCCGCGGCTAATTAATTCATCAACCAAATTTGAGCCGATGAAACCGGCGCCACCCGTCACCAAACATTTTTTCTTCTGATAAATTTCCTTTCTACTTTCGACAAATTCTTCTCCGTAAACTCCGGCCAGTATTTTGAGGTCTTTGTTGCTGGAAATAAGCAAATTAATGTTTTTTTCCTCAAGAACGCGCAAAAGTTTTACGCCCAATTCGTCGTTACCCATGTACTTTTCATAAAGATCGGCAAAAACGGCGTAATCTTTTATAAAGCAGTTTCCCCCCGAACCTCTTCCGCCCTTATGAATCACATCCAGATGGGTCCGGCCGATCCTTGGATCAAAAGACATGGCATTCTTCACGACCTCAAAGCTACAACCCGTCTTTTTAGCCAGATCATAGAGTAAATTCATGAAAACAACTTTGAAATGAGACCAACAATTGCCGCCATATTTTATCATTTCGGCATCTCGGGAATCGCAAATCAAATGATACGGGGCCTTGGGAAACATATCCAAAACTTCCTGCGCTTTCTGGCGGTATTCCGAATTGTCTATCGGAATGCCAACAATATTGCGATTGGGATTAGCCGCATCGTAGACAGCGTTAACTTCTGTCAAAAATTCGGGTGAGTGTAAAACATAAATATCCGGGTTTTCTTTTTGGATTGATTCGGTGGTGCCGGGCAAAATTGTGGATTTAATAACGACGATTTTTTTGTGGCCGACTAATTTAATCGTTTCTCGCAAAATACTATCATCAAACCCTTGCGGCGTTGTCGGCGTAGGCACGGCGATAAAAACAATATCGCAATCTTTGATATTGTCTCCATTTTTAATATTATAGGGCGGCTCTTTGGCATAACGGACAACCTTAAAACCCCGGCGCTCAAAATCATCCGCGTAGTTCTTGCCTATCCAGCCCTGGCCGATAAAACCGATTATTTTGTCCATTTGCGCAATTGTTTTCTTAAAGCATTAATAACCCAGCATATAACAAAAAACAAATAAAAGTCAATAAAAATTTAACGCGGATAAATCCCCACACCAAGAAATTTGGTGCGGGGATAAACTTGAAATTGGCCGACAATTCGTCTATCATCAAGGTAAGGTTAAAATATATGAAAATATTATATATTATCACCCAATCGGAACTTGGCGGCGCGCAGAAAAACGTGCTGGATTTGGCTTGCGGACTGAAAGGCAAATGTGAAATTCTAGTGGCCGTGGGCGCCGACGGCAGCGGCGGATTTTTCAATTGGCTGGAAGAAAAAAAAGTCAGCTACGTCAAACTGCGCTGGCTGCGCCGCGGCGTGACCAATCCTCTGGCGGATTTAATGGGTTTGCGAGAAATTTTTAAATTAATTAAAAAAGAGCGACCCGATATTGTTCATCTGCATTCTTCCAAAGCCGGATTTTCCGGCTCAATAGCCGCTAAACTTCTGGGCGTAAAAGTAGTCTATACGGTCCACGGCGCGGTTTTTGAAGCAGTTTTCTCGGCGCCGGTTAAAAAGCTTTATCTCTGGCTGGAAAAATTCAGCGCTCATTTTATTGACAAAATTATCTGTGTTTCTCAAAACGACAAAAAACTTTGGCTAAAATATAAAGCCGCGCCGGAAGAAAAATTAGCAGTGGTTCACAACGGCCTTGATTATCAAACTTTAAATTTTTTGCCAAAAGACGAGGCACGCGAAAATTTATTTGGTGCTAGCGCTCCGCTTTTTGAAGCCGCGCGCGGTTCAAAGCCCGATTTAAAAATCATCGGCACAATTGCCAATTTTTATCCGGAAAAGGGCCTACCCTATTTTATCCAGGCAGCCGAAATTATTCTAAAAAATAGATTGGCAGATAATTTGATTTTTGTGGTTATTGGTGAGGGCGACGAGCGCCCGCTTTTGGAAACGATGATAAAAGAAAACCATCTTGAGAAAAAATTTATTTTAACCGGTAAAATTGACAACGCCGCCAGATATCTAAAAGCTTTTGATATTTTTATCCTGCCATCGGTCAAAGAGGGCCTACCCTACACCATTTTGGAGGCCATGGCCGCTGGCGTGCCGATTGTCGCCTCTTGGGTCGGCGGAATTCCGGAAATGATAGAGAATGGAAAAAATGGCTTTTTGGTCTTGCCGCACAACCCCGAAATGCTGGCGGAAAAAATTGCCGAGCTTTTGCACAATCATGATTTAACCCAGCACTTTGTTCAAAATTCACAAATAAAACTCACTGAATTTTCGCTGGAAAAAATGGTTAGCGAAACCGAAGCCCTTTACAAAAATATATAAAATAGAGATGAAAGGAGGGATAAAAAATGCGTCAGCCACTCACTCCCACAGAGGCCTTCAGAAAGCTCAAGTTGTTTGAAAAAATGGTTAAGAGCAAAGAAAGGAATTCTCACTCGGATGCGGACATTAAGGATATTTTTTACAAATTATTATTGCTCTTTATGTCTTGCGACGATGAAACCGTAGAAGCCATAATAGTGTACGAAAGAAATTTGTTCTGCAAATACCGACCGGCGGTATTCCGAATGATTTCCGCAGAATTAATCTTTTATGAAGGGACTGAAAAAGACATGGTTAACGCATAAAAAGGAGGTGTCTATGGCCAAAAGGGTCACAGCGTTGGAAGATTTTGCTATAATATGCCGGCTCGCGGATGTTTATAGCGAAGACGAAGTGGAAAGCGCTTTTTTTAAATTAGTCAGCCTGTTTCAGTGGAGCAGATTAATATGTTTTTACGCGCTAGGCCTGCTCTTTCAGCACAAGCGAAAAGTGGCGGAAGAAATTGCCGGGGACATTCTGTGCGTGGAAGAGCCAAAATTTGTTCTTTAGGCCAAACCTGAATTAATAAATAAAAAAGAAAGGGCCGCGAGGATTATTCCTCCGCGGCCTGTTTTTTTATCTATTCCCCACCCTATTTTTTTATTTTCCGTGCAATATTCCCATACTTCGGAGTATTAGAGAATTGCACAACGCGAATAGGAATAAAACTCTATTCAATGCTTGAAAACATATAATAGATTTTATCACCACCCTCTCCGCCGTACCAGACAAGGTGCATTGTATTGTCAGAGGCCACCGCCACTCGCGGCAATCTTATTACTTCCATTGACTCAAAAACTTTTTTAATCGACCGCCACTCATTTTTAGAATTCAAAGATGTGAAATACAGGCCAAAGCCTACCCCCGAATCGTTCCAGCCGGCCCACAGCAAATACGGCTTTCCCTTATTGTTAAAAACTAAATTGGGCGCGTTTAATATTTTATACTCTTGTTTAAATATTTTTTCGTTGGTCGTTGTCGCTCCGTCAAATCTAATTGCCGAAATTTCATACACTTTTTGATCCCAGGCAATAAAAAAGCTGCCATCCGTATTAATTAAAACTTCTGGCTTACCAGAAAGAGCTGATGATGACGAAAGACCGGTATCAAAAATCCCGCGCCCCTCTTTCCACCCGGCCCCGTCTTGATTGTTATAGGAATAATAAATACTGCAAAGAGAGCCCGAAGGGCAATAATACCAAAAAACATGCAGCCGATTTTGAGAATCTAAAACAATATTTGGCATAAAGCCGTCAGAGGAACTGGCAATTTTTATGGCTTCGCCCAGGGGCGCGCCGCTGGCATCTATTGAAAGGTAAAAGATGAAATTTTCGTGTGTTGTGGTGCTTCTTCCCTGCCAGACAATATGGGTGATGCCCAAATTATCTATTACCCCGGACGGCGAAAGATTAACATAGCCGCTGTCGGAAATTTGCCGCGGCTCGCTCCAGGCACTGGCGCTGGCGCGAACATCAAAAATATCAAAAATCGGCGGTCTCCAGGTGAGAGCCGGCGGCTCCCCGGTATAAAGAACTTCAAAAAAATCTGCGCCCCTAAGAATTTGCGGCGGATATCCGTGCGGCATAAAACCAGCCGAGACGACTACCTGTTCGCTCCAATTATTGTTTTGATCTTTTTGGGAAACTTTTATATAGCGCGCGTCCGTGCTTGTTGCGCTATACCAGATAACTACCGGCAGACCGTTATTGGCTAAAACAATATCTGGCGAAAATTCAGCCGCAGATGATGTCAAATTCCCGGAAATTATCTGCGGTTCGGCCCAGACAAACGGGAATTCCGGAGTGGTAGTTGAAATGCTGTTGCTGGCAACGCAATTGTCGGAACTGTCGCACGCCAAAATTTTGTAATAATATTCTGTTTCCGATTCCAATGTTCCGTCAAAAAAGGTGTTGTCCGTGACCTTGGCAATAATTTCCGGCGTGCTTGACGCCAAATCAAAAGAACGCGCGATTCTGTATTCTTTTAAATTCGGCAAAGAACTTTGCGTCCAGTTAAGAAGTGTTGAAGTAGCGGTTGTATTTTGCGCCGGATAAAGATAGAAAAAATTCAAATCAAAAACGCTGTTTTGCGCTTTGGGCGTGCCGTTGATGGGCTGGCCTTTGGAGTCAAGGCCGTTGCGCGTCGTAGTGCTATTTGACTGCCAGTTACCCGGAATATCTGCTGACAAATGCGGATTAACCCGTTCCATTGATTGATAATTTGGGCTTGCCGCGCCAGCGGGCCAATTTCCATTTACCAGACAAAACGTTCTGTCAATTAAATTCTCATAACTGTCATAAAGCGATAAAATTTCGCAGTTAGGATTATTGCCAAGCCCCATGCCGGAACCGCTCCCAAAACTGCCGGCCCAATCTTCTTTCTCAGAAGTCGTACTGCTGTTTGTGCGTTCTATCAGATAAAAGCTGTCTGTGTAAATAAATGTTGAGAATCGGGTAGGCGTTGAAAAAACGATATTCGGCTTGTTATCGGACGAAACAAGCCGCCAGCCAGACATATCAATATCAAAGGGCGTCCGATTAAAAAACTCTACCCACTCGTCCTGCGAAGATGCTTCGGTCCCTGCCCAAGCAATTTCATTAATCACCACCGGATAAAAATTTATCGGCGCGAATATCTCCGCCCAAGTGCTGGTAGCGTTGTTGGTATCGCTCGCCTGCGCTCTAAAATAATAATCGGTTAAATCTTGCGGCACAACAAAAAGAGCGCTGGTGCTGGTAGTGGCGCTTATCCATTCCTGCCAATCGCCTAAATCCTGCTTTTGCTGAACATTAAACAAAACATCGCTTGAGGAACTTTGCCAGGTGACAAAAAAACTTCTGGCAAAAAGGCTGTAGCCGACAAGCGAAATTGAAATTTCTGGCGCGGCTGGCGGAGTACTGGTTGATGTCTGCTCTGTTGCCTCTTCTTCCTCTTGGGGCAAACCGCCGCTTCCTCCAAAAGACGGTGAAGTTGTTGTCGCGACCGGCGAAGGGCCGGGACTGGCGCTTGGGGCTGGGCTGGGGCTCGTGCTTGGACTTGGCAAAACAGCGTCTTGCGGTAATTTATTTTCAGTAATTTCCGAAGGTATTTGCTGGTCTTGGGGCAAAACTTGTTCAATAATTTGACCGCTTCCGGTTTCGCCCTGACGCGCTATCACCTTGTTTTCCGGCAAAACAACTCGCGGCAATGGCGCGAGGGTTTGAATTAGCGGAGTTGCCGCGCTTGAAGCCGAGGGATAAATGGATTCGGCGGGCTCCGGCGAAGCAGGATTTTTAGAAACAATCGGACCGGAAATACTGGAAAAAATATTAATTGACTTAACGCCGTCTATTAATTTCTGCCACCAGCTTTTTTGCTCCTCCGCTTTTTTCTGCGCTTCCAATTCCGCCTTTCGTTTTTCCGCTTCCTTAAAAAATAATTCAATCACTCCCGCGCCGTAAGAAATGGCTTTAGGGGCAAGGAGAGAGTAGTAGTCGGAGTGGACGGATATGGTATCAGAAAAATCTAACAAATACTCCTCTTTCCCTAATTTAGATTTTTTGTATATTACTAAACATATTTTCTTTCCATCTATTATTTCTTCGAAACATTCATAACTAATATTACCTTCTATTCTTTCAACTAAATTTTTATTGATAAAATCCTTCGGTTCTATTGTATCTTTACTTAAGAAATTCTTATTTGAAAATTTTGCTAAATTGTCGAAGGCATCGTCAATGCTATTTATAATTACCGGTTTTGTTTCGAAGTTTATATTTGAACCAATATTATTCTTTACCCAATTCTCATAAGGATCTCCAAATATATGGGTATCTAATCTTGTGTGTGCTGGCACAGTCCCATCTTCCAGCAGATGCAAAATATGACCTAAAGCAAAAAAGGCGCCTTGATTGTCTCCTTTGACATAAGAATTAATTGCTTTCTGCCAAGTCTGATCGCCGCCAAATTCTATGGACTGAAAAAACGGACTCTGGGACCAATCTTTAGAAGAAAGATAGCCTGGCAGCCCATTACCAGAATTCGGTTCATAAAAATGATTCATCCAGCGCAAAGGGGTATCTTCTTCTATGCTTCCCCGCTTAAGCCAATTAACTTGTTCGTTCGACAATTTGGGATCGAAGTTTTTGTTATAAAGATTAGTAATGGCTTCTGTTAAAAATGGATGCGCCACATTCGTGTCATAAGAAAAAACTCGGCTGATGAACCTCGCCGAGCCCAAAATCACTACTCCCAAAATCAAAAAAATAATCAGCTTTTTAAATTGAGAAACCATTGCTTTCTTCCTCTTTTTAATTCTCCCTTCTTTTTAAAGGAGGGCTGGGGTGGATTTTAAAATTCACAAACTATCCATCTTCCAGTCCCCATTGGCGTCTTTGATAAAATTTATGGGATAATTTGTAATCTTGCCATTCTTTTTTTCAATAAAATAAAATTGCGCTATAGATTCGTACATATAACTTTTTTCTAATTTTTCTAGATATTCATTATAAATATTTATAAACTTCCCGCCTTTGTATGCCTTTTCCAAATCCGCTTTATTTTCTTGGTATTTCTTTGACTCTTTACTCAACTGCTCCATCGCCATCTCTAAATTATTCGTCCGCAAGGCTTCTCGAAATTTGGCATAAGTTTCTTCAGGCGTAACGCGGGTGAGGACATCGGCGTATTTAATTTGCGGATACATTTTATTTAACTCCTCTTGCGTATAATCTCGCCAAGGAAATTTATCGCTCGCCAGCCCCATTTGGATTTTCTGTTCCTTCACACCCCACCATTTCTGGAAATAAAAATAGCCGCCGGCAGAAGCAACAGCTAAAATTAAAATAATTATAACCCACAAAATTTTTCTTTTCATAAAAATTTTTTAATTTAATTTTTAAAAAATAAACCACCCCTTATTTTTAAAGGCTGGCTCAACCGCTTGCTTTAATTATATAACCGGCTGATGAAAGGTCAAATGCTTATTGTGGATATCTTTTAGTGTATTAATTAGCTGCCTAATTTTTAACCGAATTTATAATCCCAGATTTATTATGAACTGGTCGGCCTCTGCCTGAAAGCTGGGATCAATTTGCGCGGCTTGAAGCGCCATCTCTTTGGCTTTTTGCTTCTCCCCCATTTGCGCGTAAGTAGCGGCCAGGCCGGCGTAAGGAACGGCGTCGGTCGGCACGAAATTAATCCAGTCCTGATAGAGCGAAGCTATTTTAGGCCACGCGCCTGCCTTGCTGTAGGCGTTGACTAAATATCTAATGTCTGCTGGCCCATAGGAGTGCCCCAAGTCTTTGGCTTTTTTAATTTCCGCCTCGCCCAAATCTACCTGCCCCAGCGCAATGGCAAAAATGCCGTAATTCCAGTGAGATATATTTACTTTTTCGTTAAGCTCAACAGCTCTTTTCATATAAGGCAGTGCTTCTGCCGCCCGGCCCTGAAACATTCTTAATTGCGCCAGAGCAAAATAAAGCTCCTGGCGAGTCGGACTTAATTCAACGGCTTTTTGCAAAATATTGTCCGCTTCCTGCAAATATGAAGTATCTATCTGGGCTGAAGCAAGATAAATATTAACCAACATCAGCATAAAGCGCGCGTTTTGCGGCTCATACTCATTAATTGCTTCATTCATGCCCTCAATAGCCACCTTAATCATCTTTTTGCTGTCTTCATTTATCTGGCCGGTGCTTAAAATTTGTATTGCCGCATCCTGCGCCCGGCTGGCAACTTCCGGCATGCCGAAAGTGTCTTTCTCGTAAGCGTCTTTAAATTGCTGTACGGATTGGACCACATTTTTTCTGGTAAACGAAATTGTGGCGTCAATGCCGGCCGCGCCGGCCGCGCCCGGCCGGATATTAAAATAATAAATGCTAAAGAACGCCAGTAAACCGACAATTCCCAAAAAGAAAAAATTAGGCCTCACGGGCTGGCCCAACGACTCCCCCGGCCGCCAGCTTAAAAAAACAATAAAAGCTAAAATTGAATAAATCATCAGCAGCGTCACTTGCGTGTCAAAAAGGAAGATATTCTGAATGGCGTAGGCTACCAGAATAACCGTGAAAATTGCCGCGGTCTGATAATTAATTTTCCCTTCCTTGCGTGCGCGCCACAGGAACCGAAAAGCCAAAACAAAAATTGCCAGATAAACCGCCAAGCCGACTAAGCCCGTGTGTACTAAAACATCAAGATAGGCATTGTGGGAACGGTCAAACCAGTTCTCAACCGGATATAAGTTGGGGTTGTAATATTTATTAAAAAGCACGTTATAATTTTCCGGACCCCAGCCAAAAATAGGGTGCTCCTTAAATCCCTGCAAACTCATCTGCCAAGCCATTAGGCGGGTTTGGCTGGTCGTTTCCTTTAACGATATGTGAGTGAGGCGCGCGAGTGTCGGAAATTTTTTGACAAAAGCCGAGTCCCTGTTCAGCCAAATCAGGCCGATTGCCAAAATAATAATTACTAATCCCGCGGTCGCGTATTTCTTCAATTTCAAAGGCTGGCGCAAAGGCAGCTGCGCCAAAGACTCTTTTGAAGCAAAAATCAAAAACAGTGCCAGAACGAAAATCGCCGCCACCAGCGCCAAAGCCGCGCCGCGGGTCTGGGTTTTATACATTATAAAAATATTTAAAACAATGGTCGCGGCATAGAAAATACGCCAGCTAACGGCTTTTTTCTCCAGCATCAGCCAAAGAGCGAAAAGGGCATTAATCAGCATATAGCCGGCCAAAAAAGACGAATTGCCTATCGTGCCGTCAATTCTTCCTCCGCCTCCGTGCACCATGGAAGAGACGCCGGCCAGCTGGCCCAAGCCATATAGCGCCTGCAAAACGCTCGCCAAGATGGAAAAGTCAAAAAATCGATGCCATTCTTCCTTGGTTTTAAAAATATTGGCGGCAATAAACAAAAACGCCAGATAATGAAACAAGTTTATCACGCCGGCCATGCGCTCGTAGTTTGACCAAAAGCTGTGAAACGTATTTTCGCCGAAAACAGAACTTAAAATCAATACGGCAAAATAAATCAGCATTGCCAAAAACAGGCGGGAGGAGCGCGGCCGGTACTGGGGCTGGCGCAGGGCCAAGAAAACATAAAGAGCCATTAGTATTTCCACCACAATTTGGAAAAAAGCCTGCTTGGGAAAAATAAAAGGAAAAATAAAGCTGCTGTTGATTATTAAGGGCATAAAAAGACAGGCGCAAAGGCCGACTTTAACGGCGCCAACCAGCCAGTTTGATTGAAGGTTTTTTGTTGATTTTTGAGGCATAATATTTTTGCTATTTTATTTTTAATTTTTATTCAGGCTTTCCCAATACTGGCGCACTCGCGCGCCCAAGACTACGTTGATTTTTTCGGCTTGTTCCACTATTTCCAAGGCCTTGTCTGGCTGGTTATTAACAGAATAACCGGCCACCAGAAGTAAAAGAATTTCTTTTTTATAGGGGCTTAAGTCTTGCGCCCGCTGCGCCTGCTCAATGGCCGAATTAATTCTTTCCAAGTGCCGGTCGGAAAAATAAAGGTCAAGCCAGCCCAGGGCAATGTAGTTTTTCACCTGCAGGGGCGATCTCTTTATATTTTCCGTTAAAGCCGCTGAAGCTAATTTATAAAATTCTTCATTTTGTGTCAATTGGGGAGCGCTGTTGGCTTTAGAAAGATAATCCAAAACTATCTGATAAGTGATTTCCGGCGAGGCAAAAGTGTCCAGCGATAGAATTTTCTCAAATAAATGAGTGCTCAAGGCCGCGTCTTCCGGGGGAAGGGAAAATATCCGCACGGACAAAGAACTCGCCGACATCGGCTTTAAATTAAAAAAATAAAGAGAGAAAACAACCAGAATTGATAAAATAATTAAAAAAATCTTTTTACCAATGTTAAGCGGCATCTGTCTCTTGACGTCATTGCGAGGACCCGCCAACTGGCGGGGACGAAGCAATCCCGTATTGATCCCGCTAGCCACGGGATTGCTTCGCCCCGTCCCGCAAATGCGGGACGGGGCTCGCAATGACATATTATAGAAGTTTATCAGCGCCAACAAGAAAAACAGCATTAGAAAAGTTACATAAACGTCAAAAACAAATAAACCCTGAACCAGATAAGCGATTAATAAAGAAGCGAAAAAAGCCGCTGTGTAGAAATTTTCTCTGAGGAGTTTTTTTAAAGAAAAAAGCGCAACGCCAAATAAAGCCAGGTAGCTTGCCAAGCCCAGCCAGCCGAGCGTTACGCCATAGTCAAAAATAAAATTGTGCGCTCGGTCATACCAGGATTCATAAGGAGCCAGCCGCGGGTCAAAATTTTTATTAATGGCCGTCCCAAAATTTTCCGGGCCCCAGCCAAGAATCGGAAACTGCTGCCAGCTTGTCCAGGCGCTCTGCCAAAGGATCAAACGATTTTGCGCCGTCGTCTCTTTCAAGGAGATGCTGGTTAGCCGCTGCAAAAGAAAATTGCCCTGAATAAAATTACTCTGCCTGAAAATAAATGCCGCGCCCGCCAAAAGCAAAACAGAAAAAAGCAAAATAAAAGAGTATCTTTTGAAGCTTTTGCCGGCATGGAAAACGCCAAAAACCAAAAGCAAAAATATCGTCCCGGCCAGCAAGCCCAGAAAAGCCCCGCGCGTGCCCGTCAGTAAAAGCGCCAGACAGTTAACAATTGACAGTAAACAATAAACAAAAAACAGTATTCTGTCATTGTGAGGAGTTCCGCCTTGACGGGACGACGAATCAATCTCGCGGTAATTAGAACGGGAGGAGTGCTTGGGCGCATCTTTGAGCGCAGTTGCGCTCAAAGATGCGCCTCGCAATGACGATAACGCCAAATAGCCGGCGAAGAAAATATTAAAAATCAGATAGCCGGCCAAAAATGCCGCATTGCCAAGGGTGCCGTAGACGCGCTCCGCCTGCGGCAATAGCGACCCCAGGCTAACGAATTTCTGCGCAATAGCCAGCAGAGCGACAGCAGAGCTGACGGCAACCGATATTTTAAGCAGATTCCGCCACTCTCTCTCGTCTTTAAAAACCGCTACCAGCATCAAAAAAAAGACGGCAAAGTGCGCCAAGCCCCAAAAACCGGCCATCCGTTCCAAATCCCCCAAAAAACTTAAAGAAAAATCAACGCTCAAAAGCGTTGACAAAAACCAAATTCCCAAAAATGCCAGCACCGTCAAAATAAGCGGTGTTTTTTTGGGCCGAAAGGCGGGGTAGCGCAGACAAAGATAAAAATAAAAAACAGCCGCTATTTCTACTAAAATTCTGAAGGCAAAAGCCTTGGGAGCGGTGTAGGGGAAAAGCAGTCCGCTGGAAACAAAAAGAGGTGCGGCCAAACACAGGCCCAATAAAATTTTTATCAACCAAAGAATTTTTTTGTCGATTTTGGATAGAAAAGAAAACATTTTTTAATATTTAATGCTCAATATTCAATACTCAATCAATATTCAATTATCAATGTTCAAATAAAAATTGAATGTTGGGCGTTGAGTGTTTATTGATTATTGGGTATTGAAAATTGATTATTTGTTCCGCAGTTCTTCCAAATCCTGTTTTGCCGTTTCGTTTCCAGGCGCCAGGCGCACCAGTTTTTCATAATACTCAATCGCTTTGTCCACCTGATTGGTCTGGCGATAATAGGCAGCCAAATTACTAACCAGATTGGGGTTGTCGGGAAATTTTTGCAAAGCTTCCAGCATCGTTTGCTCATACAGCGCTCCGCCATTGGGAAATTTATATTGATAAATGTCTGCCAGCGAAATATAAAAATTGTAATCATTGGGGTCATTGGCAATCGCCTTTTTAATCGCCGCCTCCGCTTTTTGCGGCTCATTTAAAAAGTAAGCGTAAAGGTCGGCCAAATTGGCAAAGGGCGTTGAGCTTTGAGGCCTGATTTGCCCGGCGTACAAAAAAACGTCGCGGCTGCCCTCGTAATCACCTACGCCTTTTTTTAATACGCCCAAATACAGCCATTGGTTGAAATCATCGGGGTTTTTTTGCAGACTTTCTTTGGTTTCGCCAAATCTATCTTGAAAAAGATTAGCTTGGTCAAGGGTCAGATTTTTATTTTTTATTTCAAAAGTCAGCAGTTTTTCCGGCTCCAGAATCGACCCCGGAGATACTTGGGGCGCGCCGTTTAAATATCCTTTTTTATAAACATAAAATCCGCCGGTGGCGATAACGACGATAAAAATAACGGAAGATAAAATGATGATTGATTTTTTTGATAACATACTTTTAATTTTAAGTTTTAAATTATAAATTTTAATTGAATGTCTAAATGAATAAATGATAAAAAATTAATTTTTGTTTCTGCAAGTTCTAACAATTTTTGAAAATATCAAGTTAAATTCCTCCGCTTCTTTCCATAATTTACGCGCTTCATCTTTTAAAGAAGGATTGGCGCTAACAATTATTCTTAACCAATATTTTGTTTCTTTGGTCTCTTTTTTACAAATACTTATTTTATGGGAAAAATCTTTTTTAGAATCAGCTCCGTTAGCTTCGCAATAATTAGCCCCGATACTTGTTCCTGATTTTACCAACTGGGTAATCAAAGAATTATTGATAGAATTTTTCGGTATTTTAGCGGCAAATTTTAAAATTTCCTCGGCAAACTTTGCGGTTCTTTCTTCTAGATTATATTCTTTATTTGCCATAAATTTAAATTTAAAATTGATTTAAAATTTCAAAATTTAAAATTTAACATTGCTTTCATTCTATCGCTTTTTTCCCCAAAAGAAAACCCCCCGTCAAAGGCGGAGGGTTTTCGGATTTTCTCACGGCTCAGTCACAAGCAAAGCCGTAGAAATTATCTCGTTAAGAGATTACTTGCTCAAGGTCTGAGCCGCTAAGTTGGAAGACGGCAATCCGGAAACCAGATAACCGTTCATCCAGTCTCTCACGGTTGAAGTAACCGGGGTCGTGTCATGGTCCACGCTGCTCCAGTCTGACCAAATAAAGTCATCTTGGGCGTCGGCTTCAGCCAGATCAAAGGTCACCATATTAGCGCTCATTGAAGTCGGAGCCACAGAGTCACCCATTAAATAAGTGGTCACCGAAGCGCCAGAGCCCGTACCGCCCAAGGTTGCTCGCAACACAAAGGTGCGATACGAACCGGCGGAAACGGTTCTGGTAGTTGTCGCCGTGCCCCAGGTCGCGCCAGCAGCATACGTATATACGTCCAGGACGCCGCTACCCGAATCCGCGTAGAATTGCGTATTCGTAGTCGTGGCGTTCAAGGTCGCTTCAGCATCACCGGTCACATCCACTAAGGTAATATCCTTAATGGTTATCGGACCACCCGTGGTCGGATTAGTCGTCGCAATCGTAAAGGTAAATTTCAGCAAGTCAATGTCGCCTTTGGCATCAGCCGCCACTTTGAATTTGTATAAATCCATTGTGCCGTTAGCCAAAGTATTGGTGCCCAAAGCAACCGTAGAAACGGTCGGGACAGACTTGTAGATGTAAGCCAAGCCAGTCGCTCCCTGAGCCGTGGTCACGCTGTAGTTAAGGATCTGCGTGCCGGACGACACACCAGTAGCAACGTTGTCGTTGGTACTGGCTGAACCGTAGTAATCAATCGCAATTTGATGACCCGCGTCCGCCACAGTGTTGGTGGTGTAGATTGGAGCAATGTCAGCTTTAATGGTGACAATCTTTTCACCATTGGCCGGAATCTCTAACGGAGTTGTTAATGTGAAGGTAGATGACGCGTTATTAGAATTAAGCCCCTGCGCATCACCAATTCCGAGCACACCTGAAGCCAACAAGGTTGCGCCATCATAGATGTAAACATTGGACAGGTCGTTACATGAAGAGCTTGCGTTGTTCAATGCTAATCTAATCTTGGTCACATTGATTTGTTCGGAGGTCGCCTTAAACTTCAACACGGTCATAACATTGCCGGTTGTATTGGCAACAATCAATTTGCCGGTCGGAGTAGATGAATCCAAAGCCACGCTGTATTGGCCAGCCGAAGCAATGGTCATTAACTGACCGGTCGCCGCGTTCACAGTCTCGGCGATATCCAATGTCGTTGACATACCGGTAGCAGCCACCGCCGCGCTGGTAATCAAGCCCCAGCCATGTGTATTGGTAGAACCGGACGAAGCGTTGCCGGAAATATTACCTTTCAAGGCAATGGTTTTTTGAGTTCCTTTCGGAATGATCAAAGCATTGTCCAAAGTAAAGGTGTAGGCAACCGCGCCGGTTGCGCCGTCTGAAGGACTGACTACATTGGTACCGGTGTTCAAAGCGGTTGTGCCGTCCCACAATTGCATCGTGGTCAATTCAGCGCCGCTCGCGCCAGCGCCTTCGGTATCCTGCAAAGCGATAGAAGTGACTTTCACATCTTCGCCGGAAGCGGAAGCGTCAAAGATATAATTGGAGAATGTGTAGCCGGTGATACCGCGGATAACAGTCTGGGCAACCGGAGTGCCGGAAACCGACACAACCAAGGAACCGGCTTTCACGGTCATAGTGTTAGCCGAGACCTGCGAAGCCGGAGTGGTGGTGATGGTATTGCCGGTCGTACCGCCGGTGACGCTGGTAACTTTAGTCGCCGGAGTATTGAAGCTCACAGAAATTGTACCGTTGGCAGTCATAGTGGTAGCAAGATTACCTTTAACAAGGATCTGAGTCGTGCCAACCGGGAAAGTAACTGTACCGCTAAAGGTCGCTATAGACACGCCCGCGCTTTCATAAGCAGCGTCAGCCGGACCAGCTAAGATAGTGCCATCCGCCTTAGCCAACACAATATTGGTAATGTTGCCAATCCCCAAAGAGGTAGTGGCAATCGCTAAAACCATACTAGCCACATTGACTGGCTCGCCCGCGGCCACGAAATCAAACGAACCTAACAAAGCGCTGGTCGCGCCTTTGGTAATATTGGCTGCCGGGGCGCCGGTTGAGCTCTTATCAACCCGTAACGAACCAGTACCAATGGTAATGTCATTACCATTAAATATCGGGTTGGAAGCGGTGTTGAAAGGATAAGTGGTGTTAGCGTCCAAAGTCAGATAATAGCCATAAACATTGCCTTTGACCACGATATCGGTGCTCCGATAGATGTCAAAAGAAATTGTTCTGACTGAACCGCTGACAATGTCGCCCTTCACCGTAAACTCTTTAGACAAGCCCTTGGCGATAGAAAGACCGGCAGTGCCAAAAGAAGCGGTGTAGTATTTGCCATCCGAAGAAACGGTGGTGGTATAATTGCCCGTGCCGTCAGAAACCACAAGATTGGCCAAGTCGGAAGCGGCAGCTGAACCGGATTGATTAAATCTGATGGAAGAAACAGTCACGTCTTCAACTGAGCCGGCGGTCAATTTAATGCCGGAGAAATTGAAAGCAGTGGTTCCCACTTCCTTAGTAGAAGTTGCAACGTTCAACGAACCGGCAGTACCGGCAATCGTGCCGATAGCCAAGGTAGCGTTAATGGTCTGGCCATTGCCGGAAATCGGCAAAACGCCGGAAACCGTGGCACCAGTAGTTACGCTAACCAAAGACAACGCGGCAATTTGGCCCGCGTATGAAGCTGTTGACGCTGGCATATTCGCCGCCAAGATGTAACTCTTGGTGGTATTAGCCGGAATGGTCAAGGTGTCGCGGAACACGACTTGGTGAGACGCATTCAAGGTTTGGTTCAAGCCAACCTGTAAACCGGTGGCGCTATCAATCAAGGCAAGCGAAGACAAGGCTGCGTCATCAGCTAAACTAGTTCGCTGCACTGTCAAAGCGGTGATAATAACGTCAGAAGCGCCGGCAGTGAAGCTCACTTTGGTGAAGGGAACTCGCGCCGCTTTTGCAACAGCCACGCCCGCTGCCGGCGTGTCAGAAGCCAAAGATACTGTTAAGGCTCCAGCAACTCCCGGGGTAATTGTGGCGCCCGCGCCGGTGATATCAGCGCCGGCGGTGTAATTATCTCTGTCAACATTGTTGATGACATAGATTGAATCCCAGTCATAACCGCCAGCGGTAAATGCCTCGGCTGACATGTTCATCCATTCTTTAGTACCCACATCGCCATTCGGAGTGAGCTTGTAGACCGGAGCATCGCCCAAAGCTCTCACCAATTCAGAAGTAGTAAACACATCCATCTCGGCTTGGGTCACAGTCTTG
>Ga0180007_10003251_pt1 | contig 18309 bp, 13 predicted proteins | sample MM_PC_MetaG_FD_121122 | JGI IMG/M metagenome (GOLD analysis project Ga0180007, IMG submission 121122) | Groundwater microbial communities from the Aspo Hard Rock Laboratory (HRL) deep subsurface site, Sweden - MM_PC_MetaG | ecosystem: Environmental > Aquatic > Deep subsurface > Groundwater... | reverse complement strand
TCTACTATGCTCTCCGGGCCAAGGCCTGAAAACTTTTCCCTGACAGCGGCATCATCATACACGAGTCCTTCTTTATGCGTACTGTAAACCTTTATATCAGGACCGACCAACTGCAAGGCGTCTTTATCTCCCGTGACTATATAAACCTCGATTTCTTTTCCGGCTGTTTTTTTAGCGACAGTGGCCAGGATATCATCGCCCTCGTAGCCCTGTTTTTCAAAAATAGGTATCCCATAAGCATTTACTATTTCTTTTATCCGCGGCAACTGTGAAACAAGATCGTCAGGCATGGGTTTCCTGTGAATTTTATACTCTTTGAATTTTTCATGCCTGAACGTGGGGCCTTTTAGGTCAAACGCTATTGCCAGGTAATCAGGCTGTTCGCTCGTTATCAGCTTCCTAAGTATCATTATAAAGCCGTAGATCGCGTTAGTAGGCAGGCCTTTTGAGTTTTTAAGGTCTTTTATGGCGTAATAAGCCCTATAACAAAAAGCATTTCCGTCTATCAAAAAAAGTCTCTTTTTTTTCATGGATTACTATTTAAAAATGGAAGGGTTCATGTGACACATTAGGCCGATCAGCAGAATCATTCAGGTACAATATTAAGTATCGCCTCGAATTCTTTTCTTGCCCCTGGATAATCTTCTTTCTGGTAATCTAAGATACCTTCGTTGTAATGGTCCTTTATCCTTTCCTCCTTCATCTTGTTTTTTACCGTCTGCTCTAACTCCAGCAAATCCAGATCTCCCGGATAATCTCTCTTAGCGTCCCTTATTACGTCTAAGGCGTTTGAATATTCGCCTTTTTTAAAATGTTCCTGGGCTTTCGCGTGCTGGGCCTTCGCCCCCGCGGAAGACATGACTCTCGTACGGGTCTTTTCTCTTATATCAGATTTTGTTACCGCCTGAGAAGCGTCACCTCTTTTTTCTTTTTTAAGTCTTTCCTCGGCCATCCTCAAGGATTCTTTAAGTTCTTTATCCATCGCGGCGGGCCTGTCCACATTCGCCGAACTCTGGGTGCCAAATTTTGTCCGGGTAGTACCGGATTTCCTTGGCGCTGCTTTCTTTTCTTTTATGGGTTTACTCTTTTTTTTTACGCTGGGGTATTTTTTTTGTTTATATCCGCTCGTCTTTTGTTCCGCGCTGTCGGTGTCTTTTTTACTGTCCAATCTTAACCAACCTTCCGGCTTTTCCTCTTTTGGGGCGGCGCGTTCTTCAGGAGCTGGTTTCATAGCCCTGGGTTTTCGCTTCGTTTCTTCATCCAACAACCCAAGCTTTTCAAGTCTCCGTCTGGCCTCGTATGTCCACGGGTCATTAGGTTTGCCGAGTTTATATCTCCTCATCCAATGGAACGCGGCCTTCTCCAATTCACCTTTTCTTTCATATAAAAGAGCGAGATTCGCGTGCGCTTTTTCATAATCAGGCTCCAGCGCCAGCGCTTTAAGATATTCACCCTCAGCCCTGTCCAGCCAGCCTTTTGCCTCGAATAAAATACCCATGTCATTATGAGGCGCGGCGTATCGGGGATCGAGGCTGGCGGATTTTTGGTACCACGAAATAGCAGAATCTATATCTCCTGCATCCTGGGCCTCATACCCTTTAACGCGATAAGACTCAGCGTCCTCTTGTAACGTCTTAGCGTATGAATAATGGGTATTTATGGTAAGGGTGGCTAATAGAACAATAGAACCTATTATAATACATTGCGAAAAAAGCCTTCGCATCAGTGTCTCCATTTTTCACAAGTGTATCATATTGCGCTTATTGCGTCAAGGGAAAATTAGCAAAACCGGTAACCGGTGAGTTATCAGGGATACTGTAAAGCTTTTCCCGTGTGTAAATATTCTTCGAGCGGAGTCCCGAAGTATCGGGACGTAGTCGAGAAGCATGTTCAGAGAGTTCTCGACTCTTTAAGTTTATCCCGAGCGTAGTCGAGGGACTCGAACAATATTGACCTACCTTCCTCTGTCAACTCACTGATTACTAAAACCGCATGGTTATTTAAGTTGGCTGGAAAAGCAACCTCCTGTGAGGCCATCCAGGTCGGCTGTTAATTCCTGTAGGCGCAGTTCTTTTTCCATCTTTGATTTTGGGTTTTCCGGAGGGTTGAAATGCAGTTCCATCTGTAACCTTCTCCGCTCAAAATACGCCCTTGTCACCTCGTCAAGTATATCGTCGCGCAGTTGCACCATTAATTTTGATCTGACGTCTATTGATGTCTGGTCGGGATTCCATATAAGCTCGCCGAGATCCCATTTTACGGTGGCGCCCCAGTCGTGCGGACCTATGTAATATGTATCAGCTCCGCTGTCATAATTGATAGTTTTGTCATAATCTATTGATACCTCCGGAAAAAAAGCTTTTAGGTTTGCGCGTCTTCTCCAGTTTTTTATTTTGTTGGGGTTTACTTCAGCGTATTCGATTGCCGCATTCTGGACTTGCCTTATGGTAGGTTCGTGGTTGATTTCTTTCAGGATATTTTCTTCTCGACTCGTTTCACTCGCTCGAAGAATATTAACGCCAAGAACCCCTTTCGATCTATATAACCCTTTATTAGTAGCAGCCCATAACCTGCCTTTATTGTCCGCGCGTATAGAGTTTATTTTATCTGCGTCTATCCCTTTATATACTGCTTGCCATGTTTTATCGTCATCACTGAATATAAATACGCCATTATCAGTAGCGGCAAATAATATATTCTTCTCGACTGCGCTCGAAGGATATTGCGTTTGCGAGTCGAGAACCAGTAATCGGTTGATCTTTTGCGAACCGAGGCCTGTGGACTCGAAGCTCTGCCATGATTCGCCTTTGTTATCGCTTATAAATATGCCGGAGTTCGTGGCAAGGTAGATCTTGTCCTGGGCTGTTGCTATGCTATTGACCGGATTCATGGCGCTTAGGGATTCGTCCTGCGAGTCAATGTCGTATTCGGTTTCCTCGGAAGACGCGATGAATGTTCTTTTCCAATCAGTGCCTGAATTTTTATATATGCCTTTTTCTGTGGCTAAAAGTACGCTGTCTTCATAAAAAGATACCCATGATACGCTAAGATCCGCGGCAAGGCCTGTGCCTTTTTTCCATGTAGCGCCATTATCTGAGCTGGTAAATAATCCTTTTTTTGTGCCGAGATAGAGATTTTTGTCCCCGGAAAGAGCTATGTGGAATACTGATTTTTCTTCGGCGCCTATTCCTTTAAATATATTCTTCCATCCTGCTTTGCCGTCAATGCTTTTAAATAATCCCCTGTTAGTGCAGACAAAAACGCAGTTCCTTAAAGCGGCTATAAAGTTTATGGCATTGTCCTCGCCTCTCGCGGAAAATACGCCGTGCCAGGTATTGCCGTCGTCTTCACTGCGATACAGGTTCCTGGCAGACGCGCTGTATAAAGCCATGCCGCTGATGGCTATTTCCCTGATATTGGGCTCGGTGATGCCTGTGACGCGCTCCCATGTTTCGTCGGCTATCGCTATAGGGGCAAAAGCAAAAACAGCCAATATCACGGGAAAAATAAAATATTTCATGGATTAATTATACTATTAAGGCAGGAGATCAATCAATAGCCTGACGGGCAGGAAATTATGACCGGGGAAAAGGGGATACTTTTCTACTTTTTATTAGAGGTAAGTTTGCGTGTCGCGCGGTAGGAATAAAAAATTATTTACTGGTATTTTGTCAGGAAATTTTCCTTTTAATAAAAGTTGCTCTATAATTGGGTACATCTTATCAATACCATGCAATAAGTCCAAGGGAGAAGATAAGCCTAAATCCCGGAATGACATTGCGCCAGCATTAGCAAAAGCTCCTGATGGAAGGTTCTCTATGGCAACAACCCGCTCCCTTATCATGAGCTCTAATTTATCTACAGTAATGCTTCCTATTTCCAATTCTTTATTTAGGCCGGCCTTTTCTTCTTCGATTTTTTTTATGCTTTTCTTTATATCTTCATCTGAGGGAAAGGCGCTTCTTTTAGGATGTTTTTTATTATTTAATATCTCTCTTAATAGACGACCCATTCGATTTATTTCTTCTATCCTACTTAGCACTTCGTATTCTCTTTCTGCGTATCTATACAGCTTTTCTTCAACGTCTCGCTGGAACTCCTCGGATAAAGGATCAATAACAACTACCTTCAAGCGTCCAGGAATAGGCTGAGTAGACATAAGTATACCCTCTCTATATTCTTCCCGTTTTTCTATATCATTTCCGGGGGCAAAATACGTGATTTTTCCTTTGTCGACAAACACCAAAAGCGAAATCAATTCAGATGTCCGCAGGGATGTCTGTTTCGCTAATCTAAAATTATACTCGCCATCCACCATCATGGAAGATTCTAACATCCACCCGCTGACAGGGTGATGATAGTCTGTGTAAATTATACTTGATGAGAAAGGCGATTCGCGAGGATCTGCTTCTTCCTTAAAACGGTCGAACAGTTGCAGATATTTTTTTGTTATTTTACTCAAAAGCTCGTCCATCTCCTTATTGTCGACAATAGCAACATGGGCATAAATCTTGCCTGATAATTCCGCTATCCTGGTTTTTACTTCGATATCTTTGATTTGTCCTTCAACGAAATCCTCTGCATCATTTAATAGTATATCAATGCTTATAGCGCGGTTTTTATTGTCAGTGAGAACAGGAGGCTCCCGTTCAATCTCGCTGACTATCTTTTTTATATGGCTTAAAAATAATTCCATGAATTTTTGAAGATCTTCAGATTCCAAAGAGCGTCTTCTTTTAACGTAACCTTCTAACCTCTTTTCTATCTCAGTAATTCCATTTTTATTTGTATCGAAAAATGTCTCTCTTTTAAAATATTTTTCCGTCATACTGACTATTACTGCGCTATAGGACTTCGGGTCTAACTCTTGCAAGAACGCCTTGGCAATCGGTGAAGATACAACCTTACCACTAAAAAACTCGTCTAATATAGACTTTGAAATCTTCCTGATATCTTCGACCGCAATTTCCTTCTTTTCAAAATAAAGCGGGACTCTAAGGGTTTCTGAAGCACAGACAGGTATGATGGGTATATTATCTATCATGATCACAAAAGATATCAGGAGGAAAAACAATTTTTCTAACTTTCGCATAATATGTTAAAAATCCCTTTTAAAACCTGCTAATATTACAGGACAAAAAAAGACCATTTCCCCATGATCTTGCCTTTGTCCAATTTATGATTATTATATCAAACTTTAACGAGAAGTCAAAAGGAATTAACCCCATTTTAGGTAACTGTCAACCGTCCTACCCTGCCAATTCTGATATCTTTCTACTGGTTGTTTCTGCTGTTTTCCTATAATCCAACTGGTTTAGAAAGCACTCCTGCAGGAATTACAAACTCAATCCATGGATACCCGAGCAAGCCTATACCATTAGCTTGGAGCGCACGTCGATTGAGGCCTAGTCAGGATCGCCGAGGTTCCATTAAAATAAAATGCTTCTTGGATTTTAGTATACTGGTGGAGTGGAATATCAATCAATAGCCTGACGGGCAGGAAATTATGACCTGGGAAATAAAGTGAATCACTAATCCCCTGAGCAACTCACCCTCTTGTAAGGCCAGGGGACACTTTGAAGCACAATTCTGGGACAGATTGGTAGGTACTTTCCAAAACGGTACAAATTGTCAAATTGTCATATGGGATAAATTTCAAGAGAATCCTTAAACGCTGACTCCTACTTCTAAAATCTCTTTCAAAAAACTAGCTTGGGATGCCTCTTTTATTTCTTCCGGAGTATAGCCTTTTGCTTCAATAGGTTTCATTATTCTTACTGCAGCAACCCCCAAAACCTCCAACCGCTCTCTTAAATTCATGGATTGAAAATCTTTAGATACTACGATTATATCAATATCGCTGTCTATTCGGTGCTTCCCTTCTGCAAAAGAGCCGTAGAGAATTACACGCTCGACATTAATGCCTAATTTTTTTAAACCTTGCGTATACTCTTTTATTATCCCTTCAATACGGGGTTCTGTTTTATGCATTTTATTACCTCTTGAGTTTTTTGTAAATATTCTTTGGCTACATCTACGGGATAACTGGAAACGAGCTTTGATAAATCTTCGGGATATCTAGTTACTATGCCGGCGTTGTTTATCATCCCTATGAAGTCTAATGTATCCGGGGTCAATTTTACCTTTCCGAGACCCGTTAAATATATTAAATCATGGGTTTTGGGAGGAACTTTATCGGTCTCTTCACAAACTATAGCCTTAAGAGCCTTTTCGATTGCCATATGACACATAAAAATAACGGCTCGTCTCAAGCATTTGCTTGGCCGTTATCAAATCATAATCAACCATGTCTAACCAATTCTTTGTCTCGCTCTTCATATAGGCGCTATTATATCATATAAATTGTCTATTTCAAGGTCTTATTAGAATTGAGCGACATTTGGTGCAGGAATCACAAACTCAACACATAGATACATAGACAAGTCTGCACCTTCAAAATAGACTGGTATATCTGGGAATAGACTGTGGGGCAGGAAATTATGACTGGGGAAAACGGACGCTGTCTCTATTTTCCCTAATGGGGCATATTCAATCTTGGAGATGGGGACACTTATAAGATCAGATTTGCAAACGGTATACTAGCTTATAATAGAATTCATAGACAATTATCTTTTTATAATTGTATCAAAAAATTGCGGTGTTTTTTGACCTTCGACAAAATATCTTCTCCTGTGTTCTTTTGCATCTCATCATTAGAATCAACCTGTATAATTTCCGTTAACTCATTATCTTGGAGAATTTTATCCCTAGAAATTAAATTAATTGAATTAACTAATTTTGCAGGTAACGAAATTTCAGGTCTAATTTCAATAAAATTCTCAATAGCTTTCAATATTATAGAAAGCCTTCGGAATTCCGCTGTGTGCTTATACAATGACTTTTTTATTGTCTCATCAACTATGTCAGCCAATTCGTTCAATATAAGTTTCATATCTTCATCTGTTAAATCAGGTAAATAAGGTAACAATTTTATAGGGATAAATTCAAATTCTTCGCTAGAATAAAAATCCCAATTGGACTCCCTGCAGTATCTAAGGCTAGTCAATAAAATTTCTATTTTTTCAGAATGGGTAAAATGTTTTTCTTTATCCTCTACAATGTTTTGATTTCTTCTTGCTATTAATGAAGCTACGTAATAATGCTTTCCTTCTAATTCTAAATTTGTATATGGTTGCACTGATTTAGATTTATCAAAGTTATTCGGATTATCTAAAGCCCACAAAGTAGCTAATGCCAAATCATCCGTAGCATTTAAACTATACAAAAATCCTCCAATATAACCATCATACACTGCCAAATCAGAATGGTCAGGAGTAAATGAAAATAACAACATTGCTCTGAGCAGTCTTTTATAAAAAGGGGCGTACTTTAATACCTCCCTACTCATAACAGCGCTGCCAATTTCTTGAAAAGCGTAATGTCTATCATGTGGCCAGCTAGAACGCCTCGGCCTCGTCAAATATCCTATGGCTATCTCAACCGTTCTTAAATCCTTCAAAGCTTTATATAACAATCCTGAAGCTTTATCTGAATCAACGCTTTTTGTATAATTTTCAGGAAACAGGGCCTGTATGAGAATACTTGCTTCTTCATGTGTAAAGCTATCTCGGAGCGCTAAATACGTTATACATTCTAAAAATATATTAGTGTTAATTCCTTTGCCTTTATTGACTTCGTCAAGATATAACAAATAACCCTTTAATTCTTTGCATAAAGCAATAGTTGGAGCATCAAACATCAAATTTATATCTTCATCATTATAGCCTTCTGTATTGAATCCAAATGCATAATCCCATGAATTAAGAAAAATAAATGGAATCTCTAAAAATTTATACTTTTTCTCTTTTAAATTATTGATTGATTCGCTTAGCTTCCAAGAAACTCTATTGTTATTATATCCATCTTTAAAATCTCCGGAACGTTTTTGAGTAACATTGTATTTGGCATTAAGCTCATCGTAAGGCTCTAATTTATTCAAATGTATAACAATTTTATCAAAATAAGCTTCAAGTGCTTGTATTTTTAAAAATAAAATTTTATAACAGTTTACATCGTATAAATCTGGAAATGGCTTAATTTCCCCAAAGGTAGAAAGGAGATAGTCTCGATGCTCAAGAAACATCTCTTCTGGTAAATCGCCCCTCCTCTTTCCGTAAATAGTTCTCAAAATACTAAAAGCTTCTGAATTTAAGTCCCCTAGAAACTCTTGTTCTGCAAATATATTAGAAAAAATTATATCTGAATTTAATTTCATTCTTTCTGTTATGTCGGCATAAGTTTTTTGTTTCCCTATTGAGGGACGTAAACAACTTTCTTCTTTTATGTTATCAGCATGTAAAATAGTGCAAAAAATTAAAAATATGACTACGGCTATATTAATTATTTTATTAATCTTTCTCATATATTTAGTCTCTTTTAAAAGCTCTTTATATTACAAGACAAAAAAAGACCGCTTTTCCCATGGCCTTCAGCTATCTTCGCATTTAAGCGTATTATAACAAATTTACACCAAAAGTCAAGAATTTGATGCTTTTTATCGCGGGAATGGGAAGGAGGACATCCTGATCCCCCTCTTTAAGAGGTTAGACAAAAACTCCATCGGGAATCACAAACTCAATCCAAGGACACACGAGGGTATAGGCTGTACCATTAGCTTGGAGCGCACGTCGATTGAGGCCTAGTCAGGATCCCAGATGATCTCGCCGAGGTTCCATTAAAATAAAATGCTTTTTGGATTTTGGTATACTAGTGGATTGGAATATCAATCAATAGCCTGATGGGCAGGAAATTATGACCGGGGAAATAAAGTGAATCACTAATCCCCTGAGCAAATCACCCTCTTGTGGGGCCAGGGGACACTTTGAAGCACAATTCTGGGACAGATTGGTAGGTAATTTCCAAAACGGTACAAAATGTCATATTTGTCAATATTTTGGAAGGTGTTGCAAAGAATATGCCCTATCAGGATAATACCCTATACCTGGTACTTCTGCCTAGCCCGATACGTTCTATTTTCTTAAATTGTAAAAGCTTATTTAATACTTGATTTACTGTTGGGCGGGCTATTTTTGCGGATTTCGCGATCTCGCCAGGGGCAGCTTCTTTGACAGATTGCAGATACTGCCAGACAGCAAGTTGTTTTAGAGATAAAAGTTTTTCGATATTTTCCTTGGATAAAAGACCTATAGCTATTTGAGACTGCTTAAGTATCACTGATAAGAAAAAATCAAGCCATGGAGAGATATCCGTGCTTTTAGCCCCTAAAGTCTTCTGGCTTCTTCTCAATGCCATATAATAATCAGGCTTGTCATCCTCTATTAACTTCTCATGCGAAACATAAGGCATATATAAATAACCAACTTTCAATAGCAAAATATTAGTAAGTATCCTGGAAAGCCTGCCATTACCATCTTGAAAAGGATGAATTTTTAAAAATTCTACAAGAAAATTTCCTATGATAAGTAATGGGTGATATTTTATATTTTTTAATGCTTCCTGAGCCTGTTCCACTGTCTCCTGCATCTCTTTAGGCGTGAGATATGCCGGAGTGGTATCAAAAAGAATGCCTATTGATTTACCCTCCCCGTCAATCATATGAACTTTATTCTCTGTTTTCTTGTATTCGCCTCTGTGAAGCCTGTCTTTTTCAACGTATTTCAATAGTTCTTTGTGAAAATGTTTAATGGCGCTTTCTGAAAAATTAATGCTTTTCCATGACGCAAAGATATTCTGCAGCAACTCATAATATCCCTTAACTTCTTGTTTATCGCGATCTGTAAATTTCTGCATAGAAATCCCGCGCATTAACTTCTCTATGTCTTCATCGGGAAGCCGGGCGCCTTCAATGCGGGTTGAAGCTCCTGTTGAAGCAACAAGCACTGACTTCTTAAGTCTTCCTAAAGCCTGCGGGTTCAGCTTAGCTCCTGCAATCCATTGTCCTTTTAATTCATCAATCTTGGCGATTTTTAACATGATTTCGCCGGGCAGATTTTGAAATCTCTGAACAAACATATCCTTCATAGCATCCCTCGAATGTTATATTTTAACTATATAAGATTATATAAGATTATTTTAAAAAGTCAAGATTAAACTCGTTTTCGTAACGGGAATGGGAAGAAACATCCTATATCCCTCTTTAAGGGATTAGGCACAAACCTCAGCAGGAATCACATGCTCAACCCATGGACACCCGAGCAAGTCTGTACCATTAGCTTGGAGCGCACGTCGATTGAGGCCTAGTCAGGATCCCAGATGATCTCGCCGAGGTTCCATTAAAATAAAATGCTTCTTGGATTTTGGTATACTAGTGGATTGGAATATCAATCAACAACCTGACGGGCAGGAAATTATGACTAGAAACAACAACACCCTTACCCAATACGAGTTCGGGCAAGAGTGTTAAATAGAGATTCCCAGGTAAAGTGCGGCTTTAAACATGTTTGACAAGAAAGAACTTCGTTCTATTTTATTATTTTTAAAGTCATCCGCGGGTAATGCCATGCTTGTTCCGCTTCCAGGCGCGATAGGCTTTATGGAATCTATGATAAGCACTGCATTCATAGAGCCCCCTAATCTGCCCCATGCGTTTTCCCCGATCTGAAAAGCGATCCTGTGTACTCTTCGCGTAGATGGGACTGTAATAGTAATGGATTTTTTATTTCCAACGCCCCTAACTACGATCATGTCGCCTATTGATGATTCAGACTGGCCCACAGGTATTAACTGAATACCCATAACATCAGAACCTCGTATCTCATACTCTATTAAAAGCGGTTGTCCGCCTATTAATTGTACCGGTGGATTAAAATCACTCCAAACAGCTTTAGATTTCCATGTATAATCTGAATATTGCCCCGGGGTACCTAACTGCCAGATGTCTTTTCCTGTAGAATTGACTTTGTTTTCTTTTATTTCCTGCTGGGGTAAAATCTGGGTGCTTTTGTTTGAAATATTCCTGCCGGATGCTTTTACCACTTTTACCAGCCCAGGGATCTGCCTGCCTCCCAGGACAAAAGGATTGGCTGCTATTTCTATAAACCCCATCCACGACGTTGAAGCAGTGCTTAAAATCTTGCCTGCCGCTGTCCAGCCGTGGCCCGTAGGAGCCCTTTTGTCAGAATAAGGCCATGCCAGGGTGTCTCCTGATTTAACTGCCAGGCTCTGCATATGGGTATACATGGATATCGCGTCATTCCCGCACTCTATAGATATCTTCGCGTTGCTTTTTTCGTAATAGTCTGACAATATTGCCGCCGCCATAATACCGCCGGCTGTCCATTCAATGCTCTTCACTTGTTTTCTTGATGTAAAATCAAGGGCTGTTAAATTATTTCCACTATAAATACCGGCTAATCCTTTAGTTTTTGCCCATAACCTGTAAGCTGAGTTAGCGCCAAACCATTTGTCTATTGTTTCGGCTCCCAGCACATCTATTGCCCATGTCTGGCAATCTGTCGCGAATGTGGAGTTAGAGGCCCATGTTTTTCTTGCTTTATCATAGTGCATACCCTGGTTAAATACGCCTTTCTGCGCGTCAAAACTTTTCTTCAGGTAATTTTCCACGCCGTTCAGGGCATTTTTATATACACTTTTTCCGGTGAGCTGATAGAGTTTATTGAACGCGGCATGCCAGGATAGATTATTCTCCGTAGAGATCTCATTGAACAGCCATTCGTATCCCATGGGATTAGTGCCCGGCTCCTGAGGCGACCATGTGCCTTTCGGCGCCATTCGTATGCCGCCGTTATCTGCCTGTAATGTTATAGCTGCCCTGGCAACCTCTTCGGCGAGCCGCATTTCCAATACAGCAGGTTTATAAACATTACCGTGTTCTTTTAGGTAAATTTCGAGGGGCCCTAAAACCCCTGCCCAGGCATTTTCTCCGGCTACAGGCTGCCACTGGCTCCATGTAGTTATTTTTCCGGTATAAATATCTTTTAATTGCCAATGTCCGTATGAATTTATTATTTTAAATCTAAAGCCTCTTTCCCCTTCCTTATAAGAGATATTATCCTGGTCCGAATAAACAAAACTTCCTCCCGTGGCATCCAAGCTGGCAAGCTGGCCCAGGCGCGCTTCCCACAGGACGCGAGCCAAGACTTTAGCGGGCTGGATATCACCTGTCAAAGCCTGGAATATCTGCGCCGCACCACCGTCATAAATAACAAGGCCTTCTGACAAGACCATCCTCTCGTGGACTCCTCCTTCGGGTTCACTCAGGGTCTGTTTCCAGGTTTCAGCGGCTAAATAATCAGGGACTTTAAAACTTAAAGGGACTTTTGTGTTAGGCGCTACGTTTTGCGCAAGCCATTTGCTTATAAGCGGCACTATGCTTGGTTTTGTTTGCTGGGCAGGTGATATTCCGGGCATTATTAACTGAGGGGATAAAGGAAGAAAAATAGCCGCGGCAGTGATTTCTTCCAGGAATTCCCTGCGTGTTTTTGTGGTTATATTCTGATTAGATACCAGTGAAAATCTGTTCTCGAATTCATCAGAAGAAGAATTAACGGGAATCCTCAGATTCCGGGGCATGTCTGATATTTCCGAAGAATATTCACTTGAATACCCCTGAGCGCCAGTTAATAGCAATAAAATCATGCATAGCGCCGTAAACTTTATTATCTTAGGTGCGTTCATAGGTTTTTGAATAGAATTCTTTGTAAAAACTTAATAAATATATCTAATAGTATGCTTTACGAGATGTTTTATGTCAAGAGAAAATAATATTTTTAGATCTCAAAAAAGAGATTGCTTCGTCGTCGCTTTGCTCCTTCTCGCAATGACATGTCGCTACCGCGCCTCTGTTAACTCACCCATTACATTTTTAGTAACAGGTGATCTATGGGGGAGGTAACGTAAGATCTCTCTTTACGGTTCTCGACTCGCCGACAAATATCCTTCGAGCCTAGTCGAGAAGAATATTTGTCGGCTCGCTCGAACAATTTTGACGCGCTCTCTCAATAACTCATCGATTACATTTTTTATAACAGGTCATATCCCAATGCGGGTTTGGACATGGTTAGGTAGTGCCTGCCCTCTTCTGCGCGGCCGTGTTTTAGGCAGCCTTTGCCGTAAATCTGGCACTTTTTTTGTAGTTCTTTTTTGGCTGATTCTTGTTGTTTAGGAGTGAGGGTGGCTATTTCCAAGAGTTTTAGGATTGATTTTATCCTAAATTTATCGATGCCGGTCCGATGGATAGAGGATACCTGGTCAGGCCTGCCTCCGTCTTTTAGGGTCAGGGGTTTTTCTATTAGGAGGAATTTGTGCTTTACGCTGGCGCGCAACCAGAAATCATAGTCTTCGCAACATGACAAGCTTTCATCAAACATACCCACTGTATCAAATATCTCTTTTTTTATCATCACTGTCGACATGCTTACCGCGCACAGGGAAAGGCATTTGTCAAAGATATAGCCGCCGCATTTTTTATGTTTTTTCTTCTGGTTAAGTAAGCGTCCATTTTTATGCCAGGTTTCATTGGTATGGGAGATCTGAAAATCAGGGTTTTCTCGCATTGCCTTTAACTGTATTTCCAGTTTATCCTTTTCCCAACTATCATCAGAATCCAGGAACGCTATGAAAGGTTTTGAAGAGTTTTTAATGCCGAGGTTCCTGGCTGACGCAGGGCCTTTATTTTCCTGTTTTATATAGATGATTTTACGGCCTATTCCTGAGATCAGGCGCGGGGTATCGTCGGTCGAGCCGTCGTCAACTATAATTAATTCAAAACCCTGATATGTTTGGGATAGTATTGAATCTATGGTTTTCTTAAGGAGGCTCTCGCGGTTAAAGGTAGGGATTATTACGCTTATCATTGCTATTTTTATTTTTTAACACATCTCCGCGCGCGGCTTTTTTATCACGCAATAATCTGGATATGTCTTTTTGCCTGCGCGTAATTTTCTGTTTCATTTAACGTTACTCTATCGTTATCTTGCCTGTGCCGGTGATAATCGAAATTACCCTTGACTGCCCTCTCTTATCCGAGATAGTAATAGAGCCGGTACTACCTTTGGCGCCGCCGGTCGGATAAAAAACTACCTTATCTCCCTCGAAAGTAATAGGGTCCGCATTTTCGTCGTCGGGAATCTTGAATTTTATGGCGCTCGTGATCCTGTATTTTTTCTCAAGTATCCCGCCTTCGGGATCCTCGATCCAATATTCTCCGGAGGAGGCGTCAAATATAACCGAGTATTCCCCCCTGTGTGTAATGGCGTTACTTCGCGCGAGGCGCAAGGTACCCAGTATTGCCCTGGCAGTGGTTTTTATCTTAAGCCCTTTACCAAATCCGGACGTAAAAGGAAGTGAAACGCCCATAAGCATCGCCATGATTGCGAGCACCACGAGCATTTCAACCAAGGTAAAAGCTGAACGCTTACCAGTTCGTAATATCATCTTTTCCGCTTCCGTCTCCCTGCCCGTCAGGTCCAAGGGAATAAAGGTCATAGGAATAGTCGTTATGGGTACCCGGATTTACATATACAAAAGGGCTGCCCCAGGCATCCATGTATTCGCCGTTATCATCAAGTTCGTTCTCTTTTATCTTCATGTATGGGCCACTCCAGTCAGGGTCGCCGATATCTTCTTTTAGCGCCAGGACAAGTGACTTATTATCAGTGCCCGGATAATCGCCGATATCTGTCTCGTACATGCTTATGGCAGTTTCGATAGTGGCGATCTGCGCTTTTACCTTGGTAATAGCCCCTCTCTTACGCGCCTGCTGGGCACCGCCCATAACCATACCGCCCAAAATAGTAATAATGGCTATGACGACCAAAAGTTCTATGAGGGTAAAACCTCTTTTTTTCATATTGCCTCCTATTATGAGTATTCTTTTGTCTCGCGCAGGACTTCTTCGGCGGTGGTAATGCCGGAGAATATCTTTTCTGTACCGTCCTCGCGCAGTGTTTTCATGCCTGTTGCGCGCGCCGCGTTCCTTATGGCGGCTACGCTTTTACGCTGTACCACTAATTCCCTTATTTTATCATCCAATACAAGCAGTTCGTATATTCCGCAGCGGCCTTTATAGCCTGAGCTATTGCATTCTGAGCAGCCTTCTCCTTTATAGAATTTTACGCCTTTTGCTTTTTCCCCGGAAATGCCTAATTCCGCTAATTCGTGCTTCTGCGGCTCGTATGCTTTTTTACATTTCTGGCATATCTTTCTTATGAGCCTTTGGGCTATGACAGCTCTTACTGTAGAAGTGATCAGGAACGGTTCCACGCCCATATCCGTAAGCCTCGTGACGGCTCCGGGGGCATCATTGGTATGCAAAGTGCTGAAGACAAGATGGCCTGTCAGCGCTGACTGGATCGCTATCTCGGCTGTTTCAGAGTCACGGATCTCTCCCACCATCAGGACATCGGGATCCTGTCGCAGCATATGACGGAGCGTCCTGGCGAAAGTGAGGTCGATCTTAGTGTTTATAGCGACCTGGATTATGCCGTCTATGTCATATTCGACGGGGTCCTCTACAGTGATTATCTTATACTCCACTTTATTTATCTCTCGCAGGCATGAATAAAGAGTGGTAGTCTTACCGCTTCCCGTGGGGCCGGTCGTCAATAAAATGCCGTTCGGCCTTTTTATCAATGCCCTTAACTTAGATTTAATATCATCGTCCATGCCCAACTGGTCAAGGGAAAGGCTTACCACGTTCTTATCTAAAACCCTCATTACTATGCTCTCCCCATACAGCGTCGGTAAAGTCGAGACGCGAAGGTCAACGCTGTTACCGCTTATGTCTATCATAATCCTGCCGTCCTGCGGCAAGCGGTTCTCGGCGACGTCAAGATTAGCCATGACCTTTATCCTGGAGCTTACCGCCAGGCTAAGGTCTTTAGGCGGATGCGCGGCGTCATAGCAAATACCGTCTATCCTGTATCGTATCTTGTAATCTTTTTCAAAAGGCTCAAAGTGTATGTCGGATGCTTTTTCCCTTATCGCGCGCAAAAGTACCATGTTTAATAATTTTACAACAGGTGCCTGCGACGCTATTTCCTTTAATTTATCTACATCGCCTTGTCCTTTAATAATGGCCTTACCGGATATTTTTTCGGCCTCGTCAATCACGTCCCCGAGGGATTCTTCTTCTTCGCCGTAATAACGGTCTATCGCTTTTTTAATATCAACACTTTTGGCTATTACTATTTTTATATTAAATCCCGTGACAAAGCGCAAGTCATCAAGGAGTTTCATGTTCAGCGGGTCAGCGACCGCGACCACTACCGCGTCGCCCTGGATACGGACAGGGACTATGTTATAAAACTTCGCGGTGGACGCGGATATCTTATTTATAGCGTCCCTCTCCACGCTTAGCTTGGAAAGATCAGCTACTTCCATGCTCAGGAAATTCGCTACGGCGTCCAATAAATCCTCTTCTTTTACATAGCCATGGTCCACGAGTACCTTCAGGATATTTTTACCTGTCTTTTTTTCCTCTTCAAAGGCCTCGTCTATGATCTGCTGAGTCAAAAGATTACTATCGACAAGTTTATTTAATAATATAGCATATTGCGAATTAGCAGCCATGATTTCCCGCCGTTGCGTAGCATTTGTTCGAGGCTAAGCCTCGAACAAGCAATGTAAAGTTAAGTGTCTTGGGTTACCCTTAATACTTCTCCTATGCTTGTATAACCTCTTTTTACTTTTTCAATACCATCTTCTTTTAGTGACCTCATGCCTGATGATTTTGCCTTTAGGCTTATTTCAGAGCTTGACGCGTTATTTAATATCAACTCGCGTATCTCATCATCGATTACCAGAAGCTCGAATATGCCCATCCTGCCCTTGAACCCCGTATCGCTGCATGCGGAACAGCCCTTGCCCCTGTAAAGCTCGATTTGCTTTTCTTCCTCAGGCTTAAGCATCAAGAACTCCGCTTCTTCTTTTGAAGGCTTATACGCTTCCCTGCAGGCAGGACATATCGTTCTTACCAGCCTCTGGGCAAGTACACCCTGGACAGTGGAGGAAACCAGATAGGTTTTGATACCCATGTCGACTAATCTGGTAACAGCGCTTGAAGCGTCATTGGTATGCAGTGTACTAAAGATCAAATGCCCTGTGAGCGCGGACTGGATAGATATTTCCGCGGTTTCCAGGTCTCGTATTTCGCCTACCATTATTATATCAGGCGCCTGCCTGAGCATTGACCTGAGGCCTCCCGCGAAAGTAAGCCCTATCTGCGGCTTTACCTGGACCTGGTTAATACCGTCGAGCTGATATTCCACGGGGTCTTCTATGGTAATGACTTTGCGGTCTTTTTGGTTTACATGGCTCAGCGTCGCGTACAGCGTAGTCGTCTTGCCGCTTCCCGTAGGGCCGGTAACCAGCACCATGCCGTTAGGAAGATTGATTATTTTCTCAAAAGGTTTTCTCTGGTCAGGCAAAAAGCCTAGATTTTCCAAGCCTACGAGAAAACTGGTCTTGTCAAGGATCCTCATGACGATGCTCTCGCCGTGTATTCCGGGAAGGCTGGATACGCGGAGGTCTATATTTTTTTTATCGATATCTATTTTTATCCTGCCGTCCTGGGGCAGGCGTTTTTCAGCTATGTCCATTCCTGACATTATCTTTATCCTGCTTATCACTGAACCTTCCAGTCTCTTGGGCGGGCCGGGTACCTCATGCAGGACGCCGTCTATCCTGTAGCGTATGCGGAACTTACTCTCAAGGGGCTCCACGTGAATATCGCTCGCGCGGCGTTTCATTGCCTCGGCGATCACGGCATTTACCAATTTTATTATAGGCGCGTCCTCCCCGCCCTTTATATTCTTTATATCCTTTGACATTTTTTCCAGGTCAACATCTGACTTTTTTTCAGCGGCGTATATACTTTTAAGTAAGGCGTCCAGGCCAGCGGAATAGATCAATTCTAATTTTAAGGGGGTGCTGAGTATTTTTTCCAGGTTTTCGGCGGCAAGGAAGTTAAGCGGATCATCTGTCGCTAAAACAAGGGTATCGGATTCGTATTTTACGGGACAGAGCCTATGAAGGAGCGCGATATTAGACGGCAGGGCTTTCCTGGCATTATCCTCTATATCCTGAAGCTTTATCGCTAAAGGTAACATGCCTATCTGGGGAATAAGGGTTTTGCCGACTTCCTGATTCGATACATATCCGAGGTCAACGAGTATCCTTGAAAAACGTCCGCCGGATTTCGACTGTTCAGCGAGGGCTTTTTTTATCTTTGCCTCGTCCAACAAGCCTATGTTCTCCATGACTTCTTTTATTATCTTATACTTTTTTATCATTTATTTACTAGGCTCGCGAAATAGCCCGCTCCGAAAC
>Ga0180007_10003250_pt1 | contig 18313 bp, 15 predicted proteins | sample MM_PC_MetaG_FD_121122 | JGI IMG/M metagenome (GOLD analysis project Ga0180007, IMG submission 121122) | Groundwater microbial communities from the Aspo Hard Rock Laboratory (HRL) deep subsurface site, Sweden - MM_PC_MetaG | ecosystem: Environmental > Aquatic > Deep subsurface > Groundwater... | reverse complement strand
CGGAAATCTGAATCACCGGAAGGACTCTTTATACAGCCAAAAGCCTGCAAAAGGCATTATTTTTTTACAGAAAAATCCGTCAAGCCGAAATTGGCTAAAGCCTGAAAACCTAAATAAATACCATTCGAGAGCTTGTTTTAGGTGTGAAAAAATGATATAATATACGGATATTTCTAAAACAAAAATCATGCGGATTACTAACCTGCTAAATCATCCTGTGCACAGACTGGGTGTCGGACTATTGGGAATTATGGCTATGGGCGCGCTAGTCTTAAGTCTTATTCCTGCAAGAGCTGATAACCCGACTTTCTTTTTCTCAGATTCAGCCGCGTGCGGCAGCGCGGTTTCTACCATGGACGCGGAAGTCGGAACTGCCGTAAATCTTTATGTCTGTATCGACGCCGACAATGAAGGAAAGGGTCTTTTGGGTGCTGAAACAAATATCGCTTACTCCACGCCCGCGCTGGATGTGAATAATGTTTTGTGTAATGCCTTTGACACCTGTATTGATCTTTCGGAGGCCGGAACGGTTAAACTGCTCGCCGCCTCTGGGCCGCTTCCCGACGGACAGGCGGTCACCGTACAAAGCAAGTTCGCAGGTTTTGCCGTCACGCCAAAAGCTGTCGGAAGCTCCGTTCTCAGGTTCAGCCTTGCACAAGTGATTGATGAAGATCAGAACGTGAAAAACAGGAGCGGCGTCAGCCTTACGATCAACGTGACCGAAAGAACCGTACCGGAAGAGGAAGTGCCGGCGGAAGAAGAAGTTATTCCGAAAAACAAGCTGGTAGGTCAGGATTTGATTCCTCAGGAAGAAATTCCCGGCACGGAAAGGAAAGCTGCGCCTGAGGAGGTGCCGGCGGTAGAAGCTCCCGCGCCTGAAGCTACCAGAATATCGAGCATCGTTGTCAGTCCGGTTTCAAATACGGCCCAGCCCGGCGCGGTTGTTCAGCTGGTAGCTAGGGCTTACTACACCGGAGGCAGGCCCAGTGAAAATATAACTTCCTGTTTCCCCTGTCCGACACCCGACAATTCGTCCGACGGAACAACCACATATACCATTGTGAGCGGACCCGGAAGTCTTACGGGAAGCAAAGTAGCGGTCAGTCCTTCCGCGATTCCCGGTCAGGTCATAGCTTTCAATGCCCACTACGCGGACAATATCAGCGGAAGCAGCGGGCTGAGCGGCAATGCTTATATTACCGTTGCGACGGAAGCTGAAGAAGCCGTTCCCCAGCCTGTGGAAGAAGAGGCAGTGCCGGAGGAAGAAGCAGTGCCGGTGGCAGAGGAAATAACCCCGGAAGAAGAAGTAATGGCAGAGGCAGTCCCGGCAGAGGCAGTCCCTGCGGAAGAAACTCCTGTAACGGAGGAAGTGCCTGCGGAAGAAACTCCTGTAACGGAGGAAGTGCCTGCGGAAAGCCCCGAACATGCGGCCGCCACCCGCTACGAAGAAGCGGCCGAAACGTCACTGGCCCAGCAGCCCGCCCAAAGGCATTCCGACACAACGATTCCTTCCGCCGCGGATGTTGATACGCGCCTGGGCGACTGTTCGCTTAGTTCCGATAGAATAGAAGACAGGGATCAGGACGGTCTTTCCGACAGGACCGAGTGTTACCTTGGCACCGACCAAAACAACCCTGACACGGACGCCGATGGATGCTGGGACGGCGAAGAGATCAACCGGTTTTACTCCAATCCCCTCACTCTTGCCGACTGTAATATGCAAGAGATGACTGAAAATAGGGTCATTATTACAGACCCCAAACCTGACTGGATTGTGAAGTCATTTGAGATTTCGGGAATCACGCCCATTACAAGCGAACGGGTCGGTATCACCGCTATACCCGCGTTAAGCGGCGCTCTGAAGCCTGTAATCAGCCGTTTACAGGAAGTTACGACTGCCCTGCAGGAAGCGGCCGGTGCAGAAAACCCGGAAGGCAGGATTTCTGAGATTATTTCCGCGCTGGAAAATGACATGCCGGCGCTGGACGATTTTATTATCAAGTACGGGCAGGAATATGAAGGTCTGAATTACACTGTTTCAAAAATCGCTGATTACGTGGACGGCGGCAGTGCAAGCGTTATGGCTAATCCGGAACAGGCTGATACCCTTTTGAAAGAGCTTATGTCGTATCAGATTCAGGCTATCTTTTTGGGCGAGGTGACCAGCCTGAAACAGCTTGGTTCCGGCCAGACGGTGATGGCCGGTTTTCACCTTGTTCCCGGCGCGGCCATGCAGGATGGCGTGTATGATCTGGTGGCAACCGCCTTTTTAAATGACGGCAGTACCCTTTCCAGCCCGGCGGTCCGGGTGGTTCTGGATAGCACCATAAGCGTGCCTCATCCCACACCGCAGTCACTGGACGGCGTATCGATTTCCGATCTTTCCGGAAGGGTTCTGGTAGAAAACGGCAGACCTATTCTGGCGGGACAGAGCAATTACGGAGCCCAGATCTTCGCGACCTGGGAAAGCCTTGTTCTGGCTTCCTCCATTATCGCGGATTCCAATGAAGGAGACTTTAGCATCCAGTCGCCCCGCGAACTTGAAAAGGAACAGGACCACACTGTGAGCGTTTATTCCGTCAGCCAACAGCAGGCCGGCACGGTTCGTTCCGAAAGCGTGAGCGTGGATTTCTCGGTTACCGAAGCGCGATCTAATTTTCTTTACTGGGTTTTAGGCCTGCTTGTTCTGCTTGCCATGGCGGCCGCCATCGCCAAAAGGCGCATGACCGGAATTGATCATATAGCCCCGGAACACCGGGCCAAAGAAAACGAACTTTATGAAGCCTTCGGCCTGGAAAAACCACACAAGGAAGAGACGCCTGAAGATCACGGCAAAAAACAAAAGGAAATTGATGAGGCTTTTGGCTCACTGAATGTCAATGTGCAGGATGAACCGGCGCAGGAGGACAAGAAAGAAGAGGCTGAAAAATAGTCCTTCCTATACAATTTTCACCTGAATACGGGGGTCGACCTTTTTTTGAAGGGTGTTTTGAATAAAAACCAGCGTGCCTGATTCGGAAATCGGGCAGTTTCCGCAAGCCCCATGGTAACGGATAAGCACGTCTGTGCCTTCGATATCCATGATCTCCATGCCTCCCCCGTCCATTTCGAGGGCTGCGTAAACCTGTTCAGACAGGGCCTCGTTTATCAAAAGCACCTGATCATCAATACTCAGTTTAAGAAAATCCGTTTTTTTCCCACTGACTTGCTTTCTAGTCATCGGCCATCTCAGTTAAAAGCAAACCCAGCTGTAGTTTGGACTCTTTGCGTTTCATAAGATAGGAAAGGAAATAATAACCGCCGAAGAAATAAAGAAGAATGGTTCCGGAAATCAGAATGGGACTGAGGTTTATGGTGGAAGAAAGGACAAAGTCGTATATCGCGTGAAGCAGCATTGCCAGCACCAGGCCAATCGTCATCATTTCATTTCGATACAGGTGAGACTTTCTCATGTGAAGAAGATTTTTGAAAAACAGCAAAACGGGATGCCTCTTTTTTTCGGCATGTTCCAGGCGAAGAATGGGCGAAGCAAAGTATGCCAGACCAAAATAATATCCCAGCACACCGGAACAAAGCATGTGCACCATGGTCACAATGGTAACCCGCGACACCGCCAGCATCAGAAAACTGTTCACGCTCAGATTCCCCCAGTGGCTGTTGAAATAAATCATGTTCTCATAAAACGAGAAGCCAAGCGCGCTTATGATGGCCAGACTGATGACATCATCAATGGAACTAAAGAAGTTTTTGCTGATCAGCTTCATGATGCCGAATTTGAAAAATTCCTCCATGGCGCCGATTCCCAGAAAAGTGACAAAGGCCGCCAGCACCGTGCTGACGAACATGGAACTTATGTTACTGCGAAAATCGACCAGAGTGACTTTGGCGAAAATAAGGTTGATGGTGGTATCCCAGTAGCCCTTGTAAAGCAGAATCAGCTGGGCGGCAAAAATGCCCCCGAAGAAAGTCAGAAAAACCAGCCATTTATTCTCTTTGTGCTTTTTTAAAAACAAGGCGGACCAAATCAGCGCGGGAACGATGGCGATAACGAAGCTGATGATGTATTTTGGGTCAATCATTATTGGACGATGTCTTTAGTCATATAGTGAGCTCCCAGACTTTCGGGGCGGGCCTGGCAGGCTTCGATGATCTTGTAGCAGACCAGCTGACGGTGCTGAATCCGGTAATCACGCGCGGGGATGGCAACTATTTCTTTCTTTGCCTTCGTAAGCCCCTCGGCAGTGCGCACAATGCCGACATTTTCCCACATGATCTGCCCGATTCGCCTGCCGTAAGCTTTGACCTGATTAATATCCTCGATGATCACATTCGGCGCTTCGAAGGAATCGATATTAACATTTTTTTCGGCGTCCGTGGAAACGCTTTTTTCCAGACCTTCGGCAATAGCCTTCGCAAAAACAACGGCTTCAAGAAGGGAGTTGCTTGCCAGCCGGTTTGCTCCGTGCACGCCGGTACAGGCGACTTCGCCCACCGCAAAAAGGCCGGGAAGCCTGGTGGCCCCTTTTAAATCAGTGGGCACGCCCCCGCACGCGTAGTGGGCTACGGGTGTGATGGGAATGAGGTCTTTGGTAAGATCCAGATTAAATTCTTTAAGGGCTTTCTGGATGTTCGGGAATTTTTTGCGCACTTTTCCTTCGTCCACATGACGCATATCAAGGTAAACGGGGCCGGTCAGCTCTTCCACATAAACCGCCCGGGAAACCAGATCGCGGGGAGCCAGCTCGGCGCGCGGGTCAAATTTGTTCAAAAATGCTTCTTCCCGTTTATTCACAACCCTGGCGCCCATGCCACGGAGCACTTCGGAAAGCAGGAAATGACGGCCTTCTTTTGGAATGGCCAGAGCGGTTGGATGGAACTGGATGAATTCGATATCTTTTAATTCAAGGCCAGCGTTGACGGCCATAGCCAGACCGTCGCCCCCGGACCCAAGGGTGTTGGTTGTTTTGCTGAAAAGCTGACCCAGACCGCCGGTAGCCAACACTGTGTGTTTGGCGGCGACTTTTTCAATTTCATCTTCGTCATCTTTTCTGATAAAAGCCCCTTTACATTCCCCCTCGTCGACTATTAGTTCCACGGCATCCGTTTTTTCCAGAAAGGAAATATTTTCCTTTTTTTGAACCGCTTTTATGAGCACTTCCAGGACATCACGGCCGGTAAAGTCGGAACTGCGCCATACCCTTGCCCGCGAATGCCCGGCTTCGAGCATGGGTTCTTTTTCGATTTTAAGGCCTATAGACTGTAAAAACTTGATGGCCTTTGGGGCGCCGAAAACCATTTGCCGGACGGCCGCTTCGTTGCAATGACCCACTCCCGTTTTAAGCGTGTCTTCGATGTGGCTTTCGAAGGTGTCTTCCTTAGCCAGCACCGCGGCAATCCCGCCCTGAGCCCAATAGGTGTTGGTATTGCGGACTTCACCCTTGGTCATCACGGTGACACTGCCAAGTTCACTTAAAAAATAAGCCGTCGCCAGCCCCGCCACTCCTGATCCGATGATGAGGTAATCCGTTTGTTTTGGCATAGTTTTTGTTGAACTGATTATAATGGAGTCTTCCCATCAAGGCTAGGTAATGTGCATCTCTTTTGACTCGTATATGGATCCTATATATAATACACCCCCAATCGTATATACGATTCGAATATAGCCTATAAAAGATATGTAGTATGAAGAAGATATGTAGTATGAAAAAGATTATTTTTGATATTTCGGAGGTTTTGCTCAGCCGGGCAGATGAAGCTGCCGTAAAGGATGGTTTCAATAGCCGGTCTGAGTTTTTGCGTTTTCTGATTGTGACTTACTTAAAAAAGGAGCATCCGAATTTAGCTAAGGCTGAAGCAGATGCGTGTGAAGCAGACAAAGAAGAAACGGATGAATTTGCCAATGTTGATCTGGAGTTTGGAATTCCGGAGGAGGTGATCGAAAAACTCAAGAAGAAGGCTGCTATTCTGACTGAAAATGAGCGGCGGCAGCAATCATAGCGGCGTTGTCTGTGCAATATATTTGCTGAGCGGGCCAGTACAGCGGCAGACTGTCAGGCAGTTTTTCGCGGGCCATCTGGCGCAGTAAGCGGTTGGCGGACACGCCGCCGGCCAGATGGACTTCCTTTACTTCGTGTTCCTGCGCGGCCAGGACCAGCTTGTCGGCCAGCACCTCGATGACGGCCTGCTGGAAGCCGGCGCAAAGGTCGGCAATGGTTTGGTCATCAATTTTTTTTAGCTGTTCCACTTCCCGGCGGACGGCTGATTTAAGGCCGGAAAAAGAAAAATTAAGTTTGTTTTCCCCGTCCAGCATGGGGCGCGGAAACTGAAAGGCGGCCGGGTCGCCTTTTTCGGCCAGCCTGGAAATAACGGGGCCGCCCGGGTACCCGAGCCCAAGCAGGCGGGCCACTTTATCAAAAGCCTCCCCTGCCGCGTCGTCCAGCGTTTCGCCGAGCTTCACAAAATCATGGTGGCCGCGCATCAGCATCAGTTCGTTATGCCCGCCGGAAACTGTTAGTACCAGCAAAGGGAATTTTGGGGGCGTTTTCCGCTCCAGAAAATTGGCGTAAATATGGCCAATTACGTGGTCCACTTCGATCAGCGGTTTTTGGTGAATGTAGACAATCGTTTGGGCGGTGTTTATGCCTACCAGAAGCGAAGCGATCAGGCCGGGATTGGTGGTGACGGCAATGGCGCCGATATCTTTCCACTCGCACCCCGCGTCCAAAAGCGCCCTGTCGATGACCGGTGAAATCTGCCGAAGATGTTCGCGGGCGGCCACTTCGGGCACCACGCCGCCAGTCGCCTGGTGCAGGTCAACCGAGGACGCGATGACGTTACTGAGCACTTTCACGCCATCTTCCACCACGGCGGCCGCCGTTTCGTCACACGATGTTTCGATTCCGAATATTTTCATGCGCCTATTGTAGCATGCTACTATGTGCTTATGATTGATCCTGTTGCGTTTCACATAGGCCCCCTTGCAGTTCGCTGGTACGGGCTTGCTTACGCGGCCACTCTGCTGATCTGTATCTGGATTCTGACCATTCTTAACAAAAAACGGCCTGTTTTTAAAGATAATAATCAGATTTTTGACTTTATTTTCTGGATTTTTCTGGTTGGCGTGCTTTTGGGCGGGCGCCTTGGCTATGTGCTTTTTTATAATCTGCCATACTATCTGGACCATCCGGCTAAAATATTCGCGCTGTGGGAAGGGGGTATGTCTTTTCACGGCGGGCTGATCGGAACGGCTATCGTGGCTTATATTCTTGCCCGAAAGCACAAAATAGACTTACTCAGAATGACGGACTTACTGGCCGTTCCGGGCGGGCTGGTAACGGTTTTGTCACGCCTTGCCAACTTTATAAACCGCGAGCTTTACGGCCGCGTGATTGAAAGCGCGCGGTGGAAGTGGATGGGGGTGGATTTTGGCGACGGTCTGCTTCGCTACCCCTCCCAGCTGTTTCAGTCAGCGGGTGCGATGCTTTTGTTCCTGATTCTGCTGTTCATCTTCAGCCGGAAGCCGAAAAAGGGCGTTCTGACGTGCAGTTATCTGATTTTGTATGGGCTGATACGCTTTATTCTGGAATTCTGGCGGCAACCGGACGCGCAAATTGGCTTTTTGTTCAGCTTCTTCACGCTGGGCCAGTTGCTGAGCCTGGGGATGGTTTTAGCGGGAATTACAGGGTTTGCCCTACTAAAAAGAAGAGCCTGACGGAAATAAGTATTTTGCAAGTAAAATGGCTTCTGTCAAGGCTCCTTAATTGACAGAAATCAATATTGCTGTTATTAATATTCGCCACGGTTCTGTTTGACTTTGCTTGAAACACCAGTTTCTGAGCGGGTCTAAAGACCGGCCTGCTCATTCACCACCAACCGAAAGAAGGGATACGGAAAGATGAAAGCGATGCCCTTGTTTTTTGCGATGGCCTGCCTTTTGCCGGCCTTCGGAACGGGGTGCGCCGCATCCCGTACTCCAGCCGTCAGCGTCCCGCTGGCCTCACCGCCTGCCATGGCGAAGTCCGCTGACACCAAGCCTTCCCCCGAGGCCGAAGTGAAAGCTGAAACCACGGAACCACCCGGCTCCAGCTACGAGGAGCTTGTTGAGAACAGTCCCTTCTCTCCACATACGGAGGGCGGGTCTCAGCAGAGCAAGTCCGTGCATGGGTCGTATATCTGTATGGCTTCGGGCAGGTTCAACCTCGGGCCAACGCCTGACACCATCCTGATGCACACGTACTGCGTGGACCTCAAGCGGAATCACCACGTCTCCCTCGAAGATACAATCGTCCATCGCACCAAGAAGGACGGGTTCGACTTCTACCAAGTCCCCTTCAAAAGGGCTTGGGTCAGTGTGGCGGAAGAAGCCGGCCAGAAGTCGGTATACCTCCACTACAGGGACACGGATAGAGTGGATCACAACGTCCTGTTGCATGAGCAACATGGGAAGGAGTACGCCTACTCGTTCAACAAGCTCGTACCCCAACCTGTCGACCCCTACAGCCATCACAGGACGATGTGAGGCGGTGCGGAATGAAGCAGGAATTACCCCCGGGACTATCATCAGGATAGCCGGGGGTTTTCATTAATATCCCTTGCATTTGGAAATTAAAAATGTTATAATTAAAAGAAGCTTAAAACATAAACAAATAAATCATGTTTAAAAATATATTTCCGGACAAGCTAAAAAGACTTGTCTACAAAGCAGGTCTGGGTGAGCTACCTTCCGGCCCGGATAATCTTAACCAAGAGGTTAAGCCAAATTTGGATCAACGTAATCTTGAAGCTGCGCTTAAGAGCGATAATCCAGAAAAATTCAAACAAGCTTTTGAGGACTGTAAGACTCGGGTCACCAATCTTCTTACTGACATTCGAGATAAATTCCCTGGAGAAATCGATATCGACAACCTTGACAATCGATTCTCCGACATACCAGCGGTACAGGATATTGTGCAATCAACCTTGATGGCACGCCAGGAGCTACTTGATCTTGAGAAAAGCGGTGAGAAAGTCAGCGGAACTGAAGTGATGCTGGCTATGTCAAGATATTGGGGTGCTGAGGCACTTTGGAACGCAGAGAGCAAGACTATTCCAAATAGATTCAAAGCGGCCAAGAAGTTACTGAACGAAGGTGCTATGGCAGAAGACATGAAACTTGCGAAAGGTGTCGAAGCCGGATTCACGGGACTGGGGGAGCCGGAAACTAATAAAGCCAGAGCAGCAGCTGTTGACAGATTAGTAGTAGCAGCCAAAGAACAGATGCCATCGGAAGGTGTTGGATATATCGAGATGGCTGATGGCAGTACAATGATCGTTGAAAATAGAGACGGTAATTACCTGATTGTTCGGGTCACTACCGGAGGCGGTGGCACTCAAACACTCGAACATGTCACTAGTGCCAAAGAAGGTTCTGATTTTGCAAGTCCTAAATTTGCCGGTCAAAATGCATCAAGATTAGCTAGACAATATAGGGAATGGAAAGAAAAGAAGGCTTAAGTATAAAGTATAACTTAAAAAGGCCGGTCCGACTGGACTTCGGCCTTTTTTTGTGCTAAAATATAAAGATATTATGCTCAAAAAATACCTGAAATTTCCGGGGCTGGGAATCGCGTTGCTGCTTATCATTTTTCTGGTCATGCAGAGAGGGTGGTTTATGGGTTACCAGCGTAATTTACAAAACAAATTTTACGACTATGATTCCGCCAGTTCCGAGATCGTGATCGTGGCCATTGACGAAAAAAGCCTGAAGCCCGACGCACTGGGTCCGCTGACCAAATGGCCGCGCGAGAATTATGCCAGGGCCATCGGTATTCTGAACGCGCATAACGCGGCGGCCATCGGTATTGATATCACTTTTCCGGACGCTTCCGCTTACGGAACCGAGGATGACGGGTCCCTTGCTGAAACACTGGCGGCCAATAACAACGTGGTGCTGGCCGCGCGCTACTTTTTTGACGAGGGCAAACGGCGCTTTGAATGGCCCAACCGAACTATTCTGGAAGCCGGCCCATTGCTGGGCTGGATCAACATCCAGCTGGACAATGACGGCTTTGTGCGCTCTTTGCCGCTTTTTTCCCAGTCGGACAAAGGTGTGATCGACGCTTTTTCTCTGGCGCTGGCCCGAATTTATCTGCGCGCCGAGCCCTCTGACTACCATGTGACGAACGGTATTTTTGACTTTTCGGATAAAATTCATATTCCCGCTTTCGCCAGGAAAGACAAGACCTCGGGTGAGGATGTGAATTTTATGTACATAAATTATTTTGCCCAACCCAACAAGTTCACTCATATCTCTTTCTCTGACCTGCTGAACGAAAATCTAGTCGATAAACAGGGAAACCATATCGACTTCCGCGACAAGATTGTGATCATCGGGCCGACGGCCATCGATTTACAGGATGACTATCTGTCGCCGGTAAGCGAAGGGGTGCGTATGCCGGGTGTCGAAATCCATGCCAACAACGTGCAGACCGTGATCACGCAGAAGTTTTTGCGCGACCAGTCACAAATGAGCCTTTGGCTGACGATTCTGGGCTTTTTGATGGTAAACGTTATAGTGCTTTCATTTCTGAAAGTACGCTACGCCATTCCGCTTGCCCTGCTCGAGATTCTGGGCATGCTGGTGGGCGGCATTGTTGCCTACGAATACCGCATTCTGGTGAACGTGGTCTATCCGATCCTGATGATTTTACTGAGTTTTATGGGCACTTACCTGCTCCGCTTTATTACCGAGCAAAAGGAACGCCAGTTTATTGAGGGAGCTTTTGGCCATTATGTGAACAAAGACGTGGTGAGGCAGATCAAAAAAGACCCGCATATGCTGGAACTGGGCGGGGCCAAGCGGCAGATCACGGTGTTCTTTTCGGACATTGCCGGCTTTACGACGGTTTCGGAACAGCTTAAGCCGGAAGATCTGGTGAAATTCCTGAACGAGTATCTGGGCGAGATGACCGAAATCATCATCGGCCATCAGGGAACTCTGGACAAGTATGAGGGCGACGCGATTATGGCCTTTTGGAACGCCCCGATTTCTCAGCATGACCACCAACTGCATGCCTGCATGGCGGCTCTGGAAAACCAGAAACGGCTGGCGGAACTGAGGAACAAGTGGGCCAAACTGAATCTGCCGGAGTTAAAGGTGCGCATCGGTCTGAATTCCGGTGAGGCTGTGGTGGGCAATATGGGATCGCAGAACCGCTTTGACTACACGGCCATGGGCGATAACGTCAATCTGGCTTCGAGGCTGGAAAGTATCAACAAGCAATATGGCACTTACCTGATTATTTCCGAATCCACTTACTCGGCCGTAAAAGACCAGATGGTCTGCCGTGAGCTGGACCTGATCCGCGTGAAAGGTAAAACGGAGCCCGTGCGGATTTATGAACTGCTGGCCAAAAAGGAAGACGAGACCACCGAAACGGCCGCCAAACTGAAGACTTTTGCCGAAGGCTTAGCGCTGTACCGCGAAAAGAAGTTTACCGAAGCTAAGGGCAGATTCGCGAGTTTGGGCGACGACGACGCGCCAGCGAAAATATTCGCGCAACGATGTGAAGAATTTATTAATCATTCCCCTGCCGAAAACTGGGACGGGGTGTGGAATTTTGAGGTGAAATAAGATTAATAAGCTATCCAGCACACCCCAAACGCCACTGTTACGATGCCCGCATTAATCAGCATGGTCCGGTAGTCACGCCGGTAGGGTTTTTTAAGGTAGTCACGGCGGACAAAATAGCGGGTGACGTCGTAGAAATAAGTGACCAGCGTAAGAATGAGCAGGTAGAGGACGAAAGACTGACTGGTATAAAGCGACAGCGCCTGGCCGGTCAGGTATTTGGGCATGAGCGGGCCAATGTACCAGGCGCAGGCGGTGGCAATCAGCAGGTGCGCGATTTGATCCGCAAAATAAAAAAAACGGATATATCTGGCGCGGACCCTGTTCAGGGTGACTTTTGTCTGATCCATCATGATGTGCGTGACGTAAATTACCCCGATGGAGAGCCAGACCTTATTGTCGGGTAAAAACGGCGCCAGCACGATCAGCAGGAGCAACAGGTGGACTGTGGTATGAATCACGACGCCCAGAAAATGTTCTGATTTGTATTTGACAATGGCCGATGACTGGAAGGTGTAATCGGCCAGAAAATGGATAAAGTACAGATAAACAAAAAGAGTCATGACTGCGCGGCTAAGAAAGTTGATTGGCGCGCTTTACCACCTCGTAACTGACCACGGATGCGATAGACGGCTTGGTTTCGAGTAATTCACGGAAGTCATCTTTTTTGAGAACCAGAGCTTCCACGTCGGTCACTGCTCTGATGGTGGCATTGCGGGGCTCCTCAGAAACGAGGGCCATTTCGCCGAAGAAGGCGTTGTCGGAAAGCACCGCCAGAATATTGAAATCCCGCAGTACCTGCACTTTTCCGCGTTTAATAACGTACATTTCCTCGCCGTAATCGCCCTGCTCAAAAATAACCTGTTCGGAGCCGAAGTACTGCATCTGTACTTTTTCACCGATGGCTTTCATATCTTCGTCGCCAAGCTGTGCGAAAAATGGGATTTTTTTGAGTATTTCAATCATAATTTTATATTTATTTTGTTAATTTCTTCGCCAGCGAGTATATCATAGTCTTGATTTTTATAAAATAGTGTGCTAAGTTGAAAAAACTGGGATATATTATTTAATATTCAAATTTTTAGTGAAAGAAATAATCGTCAAAGGCGCTCGTGTACACAATCTAAAGAACATTGATGTAAACATCCCCCGCGATAAGCTGGTAGTTATTACCGGACTTTCGGGTTCGGGGAAATCTTCGCTCGCTTTTGACACAATTTATGCCGAGGGACAGAGGCGCTATGTGGAAAGCCTTTCCACCTACGCCCGCCAGTTTTTACAGCTGACCGAAAAGCCTGATGTGGACTCGATAGAAGGTCTTTCTCCGGCTATTTCCATCGACCAGAAAACAGCCAGCCGCAATCCACGCTCCACGGTTGGCACAGTGACGGAGATCTATGACTATCTGCGTCTTCTGTATGCCAAAATCGGCCACCCGCACTGCCCGGAATGCGGAGCGGAAATCGGCCGGATGAGCGCCAGCCAGATCATCGATGAAGTGGCCGAAATGCCCGAAGGAAGGAAGATTATGCTGTTAGCGCCTGTCGTACGCGACCGCAAGGGGGAACATTTAAAAGTCATCGATAAGATCCGCAAAGAAGGTTTCGTGCGTATTCGGGTTGACGGTGATATTTACAATATCAACGAAGAGCTTCAGCTGGATCCGAAAAAAAAGCATACCATTGAAATCGTCGTAGACCGTCTGGTGGTTAGGAATTTTAAAAAGATTATTAAAAAACTGAAGTCCGGTGAAGAATTTGAAGAGAAAAACGAGGACCGAAGCCGTCTGGCGGATTCCATCGAAACCTGTCTGCGCCACGGAGAGGGGCTGATGACCGTGCTGGACGCGGAAAGCGGAGAGGAAAAATTGTTTTCGGAGCATTACGCCTGTGAAACCCATGGCGTGATGAGCCTTCCGGAGATCGCGCCCCGCTCATTTTCGTTTAACTCACCGCACGGCGCCTGCATTGACTGTCATGGGCTGGGAACCAAACTTAAGATCAACCCAAAACTGGTCATTCCGAACCCGCGCCTGACCATCGACGAGGGGGCGATCGTGCCATGGTCGATTTCATCCATGCGCCTGAACTGGTACAACAATCTGCTGAAAGAGGTGGGGAAGGAATACGGTTTTGACATCAACACGCCCATCGGCAAACTGACCCAACAGCAAATTGATGTGATCATGCACGGAACGGGGGATGAAAAGTTCCGGGCAACCTATTCGGGGCAGAATTCAAGCTACGAAACCGACACCACTTACGAGGGCGTGATTCCCAATCTTGAGCGCCGCTACCACGAAAGTGATTCGGATTATGTGCGCAAGAACATCGAAAAGTTTATGGAAGTCACTACCTGTGAAACCTGTAAGGGAATGCGCCTGCGCCCCGAGATACTGGCCATTACCGTGCTGAAAAAGTCCATCATCGAGGCTACCAAAATGTCGATTGAGGACGCGGATGATTTTTTCAGAAGCATGATCCCCGACGGCCGGAACAAGAAACTCAGCGACAACGAGTTTGTTATCGCCCGCCTCATAATCAACGAAATCAACGCCCGCCTGCAGTTTTTAAAGAACGTTGGACTTAGTTATCTGACCCTTGACCGCGGTGCCAGCACGCTTTCGGGCGGGGAGGCCCAGAGAATCCGGCTGGCCACTCAAATCGGCTCTTCCCTGCAGGGGGTTTTGTACGTACTCGACGAGCCATCCATCGGACTGCACCAGCGCGACAATGCGAGGCTCATCAAAACGCTGAAGCATCTGAGGGATCTGGGCAACACGGTGATTGTGGTGGAACATGACGAAGAAACGATTCGGGTGGCCGACTACGTGCTGGACATCGGACCCGGCGCCGGCAAACATGGCGGCAAGGTTATCGCCCAGGGAACTGCTGAAGAAATCATGAAGCATGAAGATTCTGTGACAGGCCATTATTTGTCTGGGAAAAAGAATATTGCCGTGCCAAAAAAACGCCGAAAGGGAAACGGAAAGTTTCTGGAAATCATCGGTGCCGAGGAGCACAACCTGAAATCAGTGGATGTGAAACTGCCGCTCAATTCTTTTATCGGAATCACGGGGGTATCCGGTTCCGGCAAATCCTCGCTCATCAATTATATCCTATGTCCTGTGCTGGCCACTAAACTGAACCGCGCCAAACATACTGCCGGCAGGCATAAAGAAATCAGGGGGGTCGAACATCTGGACAAGATCATCAACATCGACCAATCCCCCATCGGGCGCACGCCCAGATCCAATCCGGCGACTTACACGGGTGTTTTTTCGGATATCCGTGAGCTTTTTGCATCAACAAGTGAGGCTAAATTACGTGGTTACCGTGACGGGCGCTTCAGCTTTAACGTAAAGGGCGGCCGCTGTGAATCATGCCAGGGGGACGGAATGGTAAAAATCGAAATGCACTTCTTGCCCGACATTTACGTACCATGCGAAGTGTGTAAGGGCAAGCGTTACAACAGCGAAACCCTGGAAGTCACCTGGCACGGTAAAAATATCGCCAATGTGCTGGATATGACCGTGGAAGAGGCACTGGAATTTTTTGACGCTATTCCGCAAATTAAAAATAAGCTAGCGACCCTGCACGCGGTGGGGCTGGATTATATTCATCTGGGTCAGAGCGCCACCACGCTTTCGGGCGGTGAAGCCCAAAGAATAAAGTTATCCACCGAGCTGGCCAAGCGTTCTACCGGTAAAACGATTTACGTGCTGGATGAACCGACCACCGGCCTGCATTTTGCGGACGTGCAAAAACTGCTCAGCGTGCTGCAGGCGCTGGTGAATAAGGGAAATACCGTTCTGACGATCGAACATAACCTGGACGTCATTAAATCCGTGGACCACATTATTGACTTGGGCCCCGAGGGCGGAGATGAGGGGGGTATGGTGATCTGCACCGGCACACCGGAGGAAGTGGCGAAATGTGAAAAGAGTTATACGGGCCAGTTTCTGAAGAAGATGCTTTAGGCCTTACCCTCTTCTTCTGACGGTTGCACCGGGGCGCCGGACTCGGCCGCTGTCTGAAGCGCGCGGATCAGGTTTTCGCGGTGGGCAGCAGGCATTTCGTCTTTCAGTTTGGGGTCAAGCACCAGCGGACCGCCCGCGTGGGTAATCTGGGCCTCTTTTGATAGGACATCCACGCCGGTGTCATCCAGACGGCGATCGACACAACCCAGACTGCAGCCTTTAAGGGCGGTTAATTCAACGAATTTACTGCCGGCCTGCTCGCGGATCTGTACGTCAAACTGAGGTAAGGCCTCTTTAATCCACTGCATTTCCCCGGAACTGCCTTCGGGACAAGTGACGACAACTGTTTTGCTATCCGGCTTATTGTGGCCAAAGGCAACGTTTCCGGTGTCGGCGATCACTTGCAGGAGATTCGGATCCTGCTCCTTAAGCATACTAAACGGGAGCCTGAGCGTGTAAAAATCACTTTCGTTGCGGGCCACACGGGATTCGGTGGGCTCCACGTAAAGTTTGAATTCAGCGTTGTTCATTTGGAGGGTGGTTATTGGATACTTTATTGAAAGAGATTATAGCACGATTTGCCGAAAAAGCAAGGGTAAAAACCGAAACTGGAAGCGAGGATTAACCCCGAATATATACTTCCGCGCCATTAGCAAATCTTACACATAACTGTACATCTCAATGTATAGTCATCGCTACCTGTATGGTGCAAAATTGCTAGTGAGTTTAAACTTAAGCGGCTTCGTTCAATTGGTCAATCATCTTGCCAATGGCCTGATCGAAATTGTTTCCCGAAGTAACGTATGATTCAGGCTGATTGTCGCGCATACGAGTGAAGCGAATTATTTTCGTCGGCCCGTGATCGAGAGTTATTACACAGGTTTCAGCACCTTTATATTTAAAGTAATAAGCTCCGTCCGGAGCTAAAATACCAGTACCCATTTCTGCGTCTTTTACTTTATATTGTTTAACTCCCCTTACTACCAATGCTTTCGTAATACCGAATTTATATTCTTCAAAATGTTCTTTGATTAGTTTCGCTATTTCTGGCAGATCTTCGGCTCTGTAGAATTCACGATTAACTAATTGCTTAGGTTCCAAACCCATCCAGACCAGAGGTTCGCCGTTTTTACGATCAACGGAGAACTGAAAAAAAGTCCTGCTTCTGATGGCCAGCGCCCCCTTCATGCCGCTATACTCAAAGAAATACTGACCGTCCTCGGGCCTAACATTCGTAAAGCCCGCCTCTTCCAGATATTTTTTGACCTGCCGCTGTTCCATTTTATCGATATCGGCATGTTTCGCCAATAATTCCCTGCGCACAGGCCGTGTTGCTGGTTTGACCGGTGGCAGTTCAGGTTCTTCAACCGGGGGGGGTACAGTTCCGCCCGACTCCGCTACCGCCACCGCGGGAGGTCCCAATTGCTCTGTGATTTCTGTGATGCGCTTATTGGCCCCAGCTATCTCAGCGGCATATTTATTAGACGGCCTGGAATCGATGAAGGTCTGGTAGGCCGCGAGCGCCTCGTCATAACGGGCCATCTTATCGAGACAGAACGCGATCTGATATTTCGGCCTGCTTCCCGGATAAAGACCGTCCGCCTTTTTAAATTCCGCCATGGCACTCTCGTATTGCTTTTGATCCATTTTTTTTTCGCCGGCAATGTAGGCATCTCTGGCTTCCCGTTTATTTTTCTGTTCCGGTGTTTCAGGTGCCGATGGTGCCGGGGTTGGTGCCGGCGTGGGTGCGGGAGTGGGCGTTGCCGGTTTTTGCGGTTCCGTTTTTGGCGCCCCTTCTTCAAACGGATTTCCGAAAACCACAGGGGCAATCCGCGGCTTTAATTCTTTTGCTGCTTCATCGTGGGAAAACAATTTCCCATCCTTATCCACAAATATCGGTTTCTGATCATCCGGAAGAATGACCAACTCCATTTTTTGATACGCGTAAGGATATTTTGCCGAATCAATACCCAGAATCGTGGGAAAGCCGATTTTCCTTTCCTTCCTTCCGACATATCCTGATTCCCATAAGGCAAGGGCCCAGTCACCCAGTTCTTCGCGGCCGGTAAGAAAAGAAGATGTATTTGCCTTAATTTCCGCGTAAATTTCCGCGAAATCCGATTTTTTCACATTTTTGGCAAAGGGAAATTTTTTATAGGCTTCAAATGCCTTATCGGTGTCTTCTTTGATCAGTTTTTCCAGTCGCGGATTTCCGTACGGAACCCGCACTTTCGGCCTTTTCAGATTAAAATAAAGCGCGAAAGCGTAAAGCGTGTATGGCCCGAGTTTTCCGTCAATTGCCGACATTGGATCGCCCTCAAGATCAAGCTCCCTAAAAACCTGCTCCTGATAGTGCTTAAGGAGCCTTTCCGCCGCTTCTTCACCAACACCCTCTCTGGCAAATTCCTTCCCGAACTTCTTATTCAGAGCCTTCCAGTCTCCCATTTTGTATTCCGCGCCTTCCGTAATCAGCGTGAGAAGGTTTTCCGCCCTGGTAAAGTCCAGATCATGCATAAGTGACTCCCGCGCTTTTATGGCTTTTTCCTCCGGAGTTTCCGCACGCCCTAGAGCCTCCGGTGCTGACGCTGTGCCACTGTCACTTCCATACACAAGCCTCTCACTCAGCGGTGAGAATTCTGATAATTTTTTTATGTTTTTAAACATGACTTTAAATAATGGTTAATGGTTGATGATTAATTTTTGATTCAAAATGCAAAAATCTACTG
>Ga0180007_10003249_pt1 | contig 18320 bp, 18 predicted proteins | sample MM_PC_MetaG_FD_121122 | JGI IMG/M metagenome (GOLD analysis project Ga0180007, IMG submission 121122) | Groundwater microbial communities from the Aspo Hard Rock Laboratory (HRL) deep subsurface site, Sweden - MM_PC_MetaG | ecosystem: Environmental > Aquatic > Deep subsurface > Groundwater... | reverse complement strand
TTACGAATTAAAATCCAAAACGAAACACGAGAATTAGAAAATGTGCGACCTGACCCTGGCGACCTGAATTCTCAAAATTCTGAAACGTTACATGCAAGTCCTTAACCGGACACTACTGATATTTCCTAAACAAAGGAGGATCATCATGAAAAAAGTACTGGCAACACTGGCATTAGTGGCAACAATCGGTTTGTTCGGCATTCAGCAGGCAGACGCCCAGCGCGGCCCGATGGGTTTGGGTGGGGGGCCTGGCGGGGCTAACTGCTGGAAGGCAAACACCGGGCAGAATGTCCAGGTGATGGATGAGGAAACCAAAAAAGCATATAATGCCTTTATGGACGCAACGGTGGATCTGCGCCGGGATATGTTCAGCAAAAGGGAACTGATGCGGGCCTTGACATTTGCGGCAAATCCGGATGAAGCAAAAATCGATGCACTGGCCAAGGAAATGTTTGACCTGCGCACCCAGATTCAGGAAAAGGCTGACGAGCTTGGCTGGCAAGGCGGAATCGGCGGTCCCGGTTTTGGCTGTGGCGGTCCCGGCCGCGGTTACGGCATGGGTTACGGGCGGGGAGGCAATGTTCCCTGCCCCAAACAGAATTTATAAAATTTCACTCCTTTTTTTCTCTCCTTCTCCTCATAAGCAAGCCCCTGTCATACGGCAGGGGCTTGCTTGATTCTCCGGGAAGTCCTTTTTTACGCATCAGCCTGTTTGGAGGGAGTTGCTCGGGGCGGCAAAGAGACTTGCCAGCGCCTTATCCATGGGAAAGCCGGCGGGAAAGTTCTGCCGGTACAGAGTTGACGCAAGCTCCCACTCCCTTTTTACCGCTGCAAGATCGCCCTTTATCTGTTTCATGAAGGCGGCTGCGTTCTTGTCGTCGGCAAATTCGCCGTAAAGCAGATAATCATTTCCCTTGCGGAAGAGCATCACCGAACCTGATTCCTGCTCGCTGCCCCATTCGGTGGTTGTTTCCAGCAGACTGTGGCCGAGTTCATCAAGGATCTGGTCTGCCACCACATGCCCGGTTTTCTGCTGAAATTCCCCGAATGTGCGAATATCAACGAGAAAGAGGTCGTAAGGCAATATGTTGTTTTTTAACAGTTGTGCATCGTTGAGAAAGTAGAGATAGCGGTAATTGTAAAAGTCTGTCAGAGGTTCCCGGAAATAGGTTTTCCTGCGGAACAGTTCGATATTTTTCATGAATCCGGCAGTCACCTGGCGTGGAGGAGCAATATCCTCCGGGATTTCCGGCGCTATCTTTTTCAGCAGATTGACAATGTCCTGGTCGAGCTGGCCGGCCTTTGCCTCCTTCTCCACAATGGCAAGAGCCTTGTCCCGTGACATGGGCTGTTTGTATGGTCTTCGTGAAACAAGTGACTCATAGGTGTCCGCCACGGCGGTAATTCTTGAAAAAAGGTCAATCTCATCGCCCTTGAGGCCTGAGGGATAGCCGCTGCCGTCGAGACGTTCGTGGTGATTGAGGATGATGTTGGTTATCCGGTCGTCCTGCAGATGCCGGGCAAAGATTTTTGCTCCGACCAGGGGATGATACTGCATGATGAAACGGTCCTGGGGATCGAAGTTGCCCGGTTTTAAAAGGACATCATCAGGAATGGCGGTTTTGCCGATGTCATGGACAAGGCAGCCGAATTCAATGGCTTTCAGATCATCGTCGCTTAATTTCATTTCCCTGCCGATAAGTCCGCCAATCCTGGCAACTTGGGCGGCATGTTCAAAGGTGTACTGGTCACGGTTGGCGATCATTTCCGCGACGATTTCCAGGATATCATGCATCATCATATCGCTTTGCCGGCGGATCTGTTCTTCCGCCGCACGCCGGACGCGAACCTCTTCGGCAAGCAGGATATTATTTTTTTTCAGTTGATCTTCATCGGCCTTGATTTTGGCGATGGTGCTTCTGGTAAAATTGATGACCAGGAAAACAAAAATGGAACCGCCGAATAAAATGATGGAGGAGAAGATTTGCTGAGGGAAAAAGGTCTGTTCGCCCAGCAGGGGCAGAAAGCCGATATAGCCGAGGAGAAAGACCGTCATGAGACAGAGGAGCGGAATCCAGTTGCTTTGCAATTCAACCGGCAGGCTTCTGGTCATTTTCCTGCCCAGGACAATGGAGGCGGACATCAGGATGATGCCGAGGAGGATGAGAACGGCGGATGTTATTGTCGAAATTGTCATTTTTCCTGTGAAACGTTTTGCATAAGCGCAGAACCTGCCTGATGAAGGTCTCTGTCTTTTGCTGCACGGCAGATCGTGGTACAATGGAGATAAAGAACCCCCCGGCCCGGATCCGCCACAATAACAAAGGAAAACTACCATGCCTGATTTACAGAAAACCTTAGGATATCGTTATCTGCATGATACCAAGTTTACCAGAAAAAATATTAGAGAGAAAGAAAGACCTGTCATCACCCCGGCCCCGGCCTTTAAAGATTATCCTGCCGCGGAAAAAATTGATTTGCCGGCAGACACCCGAAAAAGCCGCCGGCTGATCTCTGGCAGCTGCTGCAGCACAGGAGATCACAGCGCAAATTCTCCGGCAGCCCCATGAGTCTTGATGATCTCGCGCTCCTGCTCTGGGCCGCCCAGGGGATAACAGCCCAGGCAGGGGCCTACCTGCTGCGGGCAGCACCTTCGGCCGGCGCCCTTTACCCCATTGAAACCTATCTGGCCGCTGATCATATCGACGGACTGCCGCCCGGTCTGTTTCATTTCAACGTCAGAACATTCCAGCTTGAACGTTTGACCGCTAAGGCCGCCGGGCCTCTGGTGGCCCAGGCAGCCCTTGATCAGTCCTTTATCGGCCAGGCGGCCCTGGTTTTTATCTGGTCGGCGGTCCTGCGGCGCAATATGGCGAAATACGGACAGCGGGGCATGCGCTATATCTGCCTGGATGCCGGGCACATCTGTCAGAATCTGCAGCTGGCAGCCGTGGCGCTGGGCCGGCGGAGCTGTCCTGTGGGGGCAATGTATGATGACGAACTCAATGACCTGCTGGGGCTTGACGGGGTGGAAGAGAGTGTGATCTACCTGGCGCCTGTGGGCTGATGGCTGGCTGCAGCTCTATTCGGTGAGTTGCGGGACGGAGCGGCATTCAAGAAAGATGCGTTTGGTGCAGCGGGCGCAGATCTGCTTGTCAAGTTTGCCGAAAATCTCGGAAATGGCCTCCGCCTTGGATTCGTAGATATAGTCCGTGCCGATATCAAACAGATAGCCGGTCAGCCTGAAATGAGTGCAGATTCCCTCCTTGATGTCGTACAGGTACAGTCTGCCCCCCGCTTCCTCTCTCTCTTTGGCCAGATGAGCCAGGAATTCCGCTCCTGCCATATCGATGAAATTAATGCCGCTTGCCACCACCAGCAGATGTTTCTGCTCGGGATTCTCACAGTGTATTTCCTGCAGTCTCTCCTGGACATGATTCACCGCCCCGAAATAGAGGGACCCGTCGATGCGCAAGATTTTCAGCTGGGGACACTCCGGCAGTACAGGGTCGGTAACAAAAGGCCGATCATCATGACGCGGGTCGGGAACCCGTGAGAGAATGCGCGGGTGGGAGGTGCGGTTCAGGTACACGACCAGTGACAGGATGATCCCCAGCAGGATGGCGAACTCCAGCTCCAGAAACAGGGTGGCGAAAAAGGTGGTTCCCATGATAACGCTTTCGGCGCGGCTGGTCCTGAGTATCTTGCCGATATGGCGGAAATCGATGAGGCCCCAGGCCACCAGAAAAAGAATACCGGCCATTGCCGCGTTGGGCAGATAGGCGGCAAGCGGCGCGACCAAGATGACGATCAGAATGAGCAGACCACCGGCAAAGATGGCGGCCAGGGGGGTTTTGGCCCCGGCCTGATAGTTCAGCCCGCTTCTGTTGAATGAGCCGGTTGCCACATATCCCGAGAAAAAACTGCCGACGATATTTGACAGCCCCTGGCCGATGAACTCCTGGTTGCCGTCCAGGTTCTGCCCGGTGCGGTCGGCCAGGGAGCGAGCTATGGACACGGCCTCGGTAAGGGCAAAAAGGGTTGTGGCTACCGCTGCCGGTGCCAGCATCCTGATATTCTGCAGGGTGAAATGCGGGGCCGACAGGGGCGGCAGGGTTTGCGGCAGGGCGCCGACAGAGGCAATCTTGGTCACTTCAGGCCCCAGCATGCGGGTCATGAGCAGGGCGGCAAGGCTGCCTATCAGCATGGAAACGATCATGTAGGGGAATTTCGGCCAGAAGCGCCTGACCAGCAGGCCGGAGATCAATGTGATCAAGCCCACGGCGGCGACATAGAGATTGATTTCGTGCCAGTGACTGATCACTCCGTAGATCGTCTCATGGAAATGCCTGGTCCGGGGCAGGATAAGTCCCAGGAAATGTTTGAACTGACTGGAGGCAATGAGGATGGCCGCCCCGGCGGTGAAGCCGACCACCACGGAATGGGAAATAAAGTTGACCAGGGCGCCGAAACGGGCAAGGCCCATGACAAACTGGATCAGCCCAACCATCATGGTCAGGGTCAGGGCAAGCTGCACGTACTCCGCGCTGCCCGGCGCCGCATGAACGCTCAGCGATGAATAGAGGACGATGGATGCTGCCGTTGTCGGGCCGGAAACCAGCAGCCAGGATGAGCCGAAAAGAGCGGCAACAATTGCCGGCACCATGCCGGCATATAGACCGTATTCAGGCGGCATGCCGGCGATTGTGGCAAAGGCCACCCCCTGGGGCAGGGCAACGATGGCGCCGGTGATGCCGGCGATGAGATCAGCGCGAACAGTCCTGGCTGTGACATTGGGCCACCATTTCAGGAAGGGAAGAAAGTGACTCTGCCAGCCTTGCTGGTCTGCATGGCAACATTTTTGTTCCATTTCATCAGCCGGTAAAAAAGAGCATTATGTAATGATGTTTGCCGATTTGACGATAAACAGAGGGATATGATCTGTCGGCTTGCCCGCTTGTTTTCATGATGCCTGACTTGACACGTAAACTCATAGTTTATCACGAATGTGAAGGCAAGGGGCAATCAAAGGGCATTTTTTCTTGAAAATGCAGGAGTTACTGTCGGAAGCCATGGCAAGATTATGGTGTAACAACAAGTCTGCCGCAGCTGTAACGAGTTCAACCGGGTTCAGCAGTCTTATTTTTCCACTTGTTGCTCATATCATGGCCGCTGCGGTCCTGCTTTTTTACGCGATCATGCCTGCTTTGTGAAAGCGTCTTGCCTGGTGTTCCGATTCATTTAAGTCTTGCAATAAACAATTGATATGTCGCAAAGCATTGCTGCGCCTCAGACCGACTGGGCCGGGGGAACAAAGACCCGCTGGCCGAGTTCCTGGTCGAGCAGCAGCAGGCCTCTGCCGTCTCCTTCCACCCGCTGCAGTTTTTTGAGGATGAGTGAAAAGTTGGCTTCTTCCTCCACCTGTTCAGTGATAAACCAATGCAGGAAGACCTGTGCCGCATGATCCTTTTCCTGTAGGGCAATGTCCATGAGGTTGCCAATGCTTGACGTCACGAATTTTTCATGGGTCAGGCCGTGCTCAAAGACTTCAATGGCTGATTTGAAGTCGTTTGGCGGGCCGTCGATGGGCAGAAGGTGCGTCCGGCCGCCGGTGTCGCAGGTGAAGTTGAAGAATTTTTCACCGTGGGTCATTTCCTCCAGAGCCTGAACCCGCATCCAGGAGGCAAAGCCGGGCAGGTCATCTGCCTGGAAATAGCCGGCCATGGCCATGTAGAGATAGGCTGAATAAAATTCATTCTTCATCTGTTCGTTGAAAGCATCCTGAAGTTTTTTGCTGAGCATGATCGGTCCTCCGGTAGAATCTATGGGTTGGATGAATAATAGATAGAGTGATTTATTTTATCTTAACACCCTGACAATTTGTCGAGTCAAGCAATAGTTGAAGAAATAATGGTTAGGCAGACTGTGAAAAATTGATACCGCTTCCGGGAGTTAGCTTTTGTTGATAAATACCGGAGGATTTGCCATCAGTCTTGACCAGACTATTGAAAAAGTTCTGCACATGGGATACATGATGGGCATGCAATGTCCTGAACAAACAGCAAAGCAGATTGAATAAAAATGCCAGAGCGTTCGCTTTATAAATATTTAAGGCTGATCTGCCGGGTGATCGATGGCGCCAATTTCTGGCTGGGCCGGGGGGTTGCCTGGCTGACCGTGCTGGTGGTGCTGGTGGTTTTCGCCAACGTGCTGATGCGCTATGTCCTGCGCAGCAGTTTTGTTTTCATGCAGGAGCTGGAGTGGCATCTTTTTGCCGCGATTTTTCTGCTGGGCGGGGGCTATACCCTTTTCAAGGACGGGCATGTGCGGGTGGATATCGTTTATCAGCGTTTAAGCCCCAAGGGCAGGGCCTGGCTGAATCTGATCGGCGTGCTGCTTTTTCTTCTTCCCGGCTGTTATCTTGTCATCTTAACGGCATTACCCTTTGTTATCTCTTCCCTGCAGATGGGGGAGGGATCACCCAATCCGGGCGGCATTCCCTGTCGTTTTATTTTAAAATCGATGATCCCGCTGGGATTTCTGCTTATTGCCCTGCAGGGCATTGCCATGGGAATCAGAAGTGTGCTGACAATCGCCTGGGGGGAAATTGATGGGTAAACGCCTTTTCATGCAGCCGGGGTTGCCACGCTGATGTTTCTCGATCTTCTGCCCGTATGGATGTTTCTTGTCCTGACCGTGCTGCTGCTGGCCGGTTTTCCGGTCGCCTTCACCCTGCTCGGTACGTCCCTCTGTTTCGGCCTCATCGGTTTCGGCTGGGGATTTTTCAACCTTCTCCCCTTGCGCATCTGGGGCATCATGAACAACGGCACCCTGCTGGCCGTTCCCATGTTTATCTTTATGGGCGTCATGCTTGAACGCTCCGGTCTGGCTGAAGAGCTGCTCGATACCATGGGCATGCTGTTCGGCCGCATCAAAGGCGGACTTGCCGTATCCGTGGTCATTGTCGGCGCCCTGCTCGGGGCGTCCACCGGCATTGTCGGAGCCACCGTGGTGACCATGGGACTGCTTGCCGTGCCCATCATGCTCAAGCGGGGTTACAGCACAGAGCTTGCCTGCGGCACGGTGGCGGCTTCCGGCACCCTGGGCCAGATCATCCCTCCCAGCATTGTTCTTATTCTGATCGGTGATATTGTCGGGGTGCCGGTGGGCGATCTTTTTCTCGGAGCGGTTCTGCCGGGCTTGGTGCTGGTTACCCTCTATATTGTCTATATCCTGATTTACGCCCATCTGCGACCGGCAAGCGCCCCGACCATTGCCTGGGGTGACGGGCAGGGGATGATGTGGGGCAGGGTGGCGAAGGCCCTTTTCCCCCCTCTTTTTCTCATGGTGGCGGTGCTGGGCTCCATTTTTGCCGGTATTGCCTCGCCCACCGAGGCCGCGGCGGTCGGTGCAGTGGGGGCGACCGGTCTGGCGCTGGCCCATGGCGGATTTTCCGTCAAGATGGTTGACGAGGTGGCACGGTCAACCATGCAGCTCACCTCCATGGTCTTTATCATTCTGGTCGGCGCCGCCGCTTTCGGCCTGGTTTTCAGGGGAACCGGCGGCGACGGACTGGTTCGCCACGCCCTTGGCGCCCTCTCCGAGGGACTTGGTCCATGGTCCGTCATGGCGATTGTCATGCTCTTCATCTTTGTCATCGGTTTCTTTCTCGATTTTATCGAGATAACCTTTATCCATGTGCCGGTGCTTGCTCCGGTGATGATTGATTTGGGCATTGATCCCCTGTGGCTGTGCATCCTGATCGCGGTCAATCTGCAGACGTCCTTTCTTACCCCGCCTTTCGGTTTTTCCCTCTTTTATCTGCGGGCGGTTTCGCCGCCCGGCGTGACCACCGCCCACATTTACAGAGGGATCATACCCTTTGTCCTGTTGCAGCTTGCCGGGCTGCTGCTGGTTTTCTTCTTCCCCGGTCTGGTCCGTTGCTTCCTGTAGTGTAAAGGCAGAGGCTTTTCCCCCTCATCATGTTAAACTCGCACGATAATTCACTTGAAAAACAGACATCTATGGTGTAGTTGATACTAAGCGCAGTCCGGTGCTGACGAGGACAGTTCCGGGCTGCAGGCAAATGAAAAGAACATGGAACGTTCTGCCCCGGCAGGGAGCCCCTGTCCGGGTCTGCAGAACGAATTGATGTGCGATATGCATGGTTGTGGACTTGTATTGAGAAAAGTGGAGTGAAGAGAAAACCTATTGGTGAGGTAGCGGAATTGACGAGTAATTTGCACGATAATATGTCAGACGGCAGCTTGCCCAGAGAATTTCTGCTGAAAAATCTGCCGAAAATTCTCCGATGCCACTGACGATCCGTAATCTGAAAATGGAACCCATGGAAGCCACCCTGCTTATTCAGAACGAGAAGCTCTGCGCTGCCCGCGACCTGCTGCTGCCGCGCCTGATGAGCGGAGAAATCGCGGTATGACCCTCGAAGATCAGCACACCGACCGCAAGTCGCTGCGCGCCGTCACGGGTCGGAGGGCTGACTGGGATGATGTTGCGCGGGCCTGCGTGTGCTTCGCCAACGGCTCGGGCGGGCGTCTGCTGATCGGCATTGAAGACGGCGAGACGTTGCCGCCTGCTGCTCAGGTGGTTCCCGCGGACTTGCTCGATCGTCTTCGCAAGCGCATCGGCGAGCTGACGGTGAACGTCCAAGCGTTGCCGAGCGTAAGGCGCGCCTCCAACGGCGGCGAATTCATCGAGCTGGTGGTGGAACGTTCGCCGAGTGTCGCGTCCACGCGAGACGGACGCTATTTCCTGCGGGTGGGTGACACCTGCCAGCCGGTCCTGGGCGACGACGTGTTGCGACTGGCCAATGAACGGCCGGGCCGGCCCTGGGAAACGATGGACAGCGGTGTAGCGCGCGCCTCGGCTGATCCGGCCAAGCTTACCCGCTTCGTGCAGGGCATTCATGCTTCCAACCGGGTCAAGGATTCGGTGAAAGAGAAAGGTACCGATGAGCTGCTAAGCCATTACGGCTTGGCTGAAGGTGCCACCCAAACCCGGCTGGGCATTCTCCTGCTCGGCACCGCTCCCGCCCGGAGGGCGCTTGGCACGGCCCCGTTGGTGCAAGCGATCAAGTACGACGAGCACGGGCAGAAGATCAATAAGTGGGTGTGGGACGACTGCGCCCTGTCCCCGGTCGAGCTGGTGGACGCCGTCTGGCGAGAAGTGCCGGACTTTCGGGAGAGCTACGAAGTGGCCGAAGGGATGTTCCGCCGCAGCGTGCCGGCCTATGACGAGAAGGTGGTCCGCGAGCTGCTGGTCAATGCGCTCGTGCATCGGCCCTACACCCAGCAGGGCGACATCTACCTGAACCTGCACCCTGAGTGGTTGGAGGTGGTGAACCCCGGTCGACTGCCGCTCGGCGTCACGCCGCGCAACATGCTGCATGCCAGCCGTCGCCGCAACGAAGGCCTCGCACGCGTATTCCATGATCTTGGCCTGATGGAACGCGAGGGCAGCGGCTTCGACCTGATCTACGACCGGTTACTGTCCCAGGGCCGTCCCGCGCCGCTGCCGGAAGAAGGCGCGGACTGGGTGAAGGTGACGATACAGCGGCGGATCGTGAAGCCGGAGGTCATGCGGCTGATGACGGAAGCCGATGAGCGCTTCCAGTTGACGCAGCGCGAGCGGATCACGCTGGGCGCACTGGCGCAGACCGAAGGGATGACCGCCCGTGAGCTTGCGGCCCTGCTGGAAACGGAGGGGGCGGATGCACTCGTCCCCTGGTTGGGCCGGCTTGCCGTGCTGGGCCTGATACAAAGTGTCGGCCGCACAAAAGGAACCCGCTACTTCGTCGCGCCGGCCCTGCTTCGAGATTCCGGGGTCACGCTGGCAACATCGCTGAAGCGAATTGAACCGCACCGCCTCTTGGAGTTGGTGCGAGAGGACTTGCGTCGGTATCCGCGCTCGAAGATTGGCGAGATCAGCGGGCGGATCGGGGTGGAAGTCAGCCGCTCACAGTTGAAGAGAGTCTTGGCGGATTTGGTTCGATCGGGCGTGGCCGCCATGGAAGGGCAGCGAAACGGCGCCCGCTACCGCCTGGGGGATGAACCATGAGGAGCGCCCATTTGGAGCAAGAGCCGGGCAATAGGGTCATGTCAATCGTCAAAGCGAGCCAAAACCGGCCGGTGGCCAAGTGTAACCGCTTGTCTGTATTGGTTTTTTTACGGAGGCCGTCTCTGGCGAATGAGCCAAATCTGAGCCAAACGAGTGAGCCAAAGCGACCGAGGTCATGATCACCGTCATCCCCAATCATGAATTTGTCCTCGGACAACTGGTAAGTATAGCGGCAAACTTCAAAAACAAAATTCCTGATAAGGCCGTGGTTCGGCGGCAAGAGCGGAGGTGTGGCATGGATCTCGACGACATTATCGACCTGCTTAATGAGCATCATCAGCGCGCATCATACGGTGCAGTTGCCGGCGTTCTCGGAGTCATACCGAAGAGGCTTATGGTCGGTCGCCCGCGAAGCCACGAGGATTCATGGGTGGTATCGCGGTACGGTCGGCCGACGGGTTACGCCGACGACCAGATTCACTCAGAGTGCCTCCGTCAGATCCGTGAATGCCTCAACGATTTCATCGAGAACGAGGATGATCTGAGGCAGTGGCTCAACGGTTGATCGTATTTGGGCAGACGAAGCGGGGGGTATCTGTGAAGGATCAATATTTTGGCGATGTGAACGACTTCCGCAAGTACGGCCTACTGCGTTTACTCGCTATACCTGATTGCCTGCGTCTTGGTGTTTGCTGGATGCTCACCGAGCCGGACGGCAAAACGCACGGGAAGTTTCTCGCCTACCTTGATAACCCGAAGAAATACCGGCACCTTGATCCTGAACTCTTCGATTGGCTGCAACAGGTAGTCGGAGTAGAGAAAGACCGTCGCACAGCGCGGATCGAAGAGTCAACCCTTCTCGGTTCAGCGCTGTTCAAGTCGGGAATCCTGACAGACAACAGATGTAAGCGGAGCGAGTATTTCACCGAATACACCACCCTTTTCACTGGTTGTGGCTTGATATTCTTTGATCCCGACAACGGCTTGGAGATCAAGTCAACTCAGCGTGGACACAAGGACTCCTGCAAGTTTCTGTACTGGGATGAGGTGTGCGGCACCTTTGATGCGGGGTCATCGGTGCTTATTTACCAGCACTTCATTCGAGAGGAGCGGGGTGCGTTTATCGCAAGGATGGCTACGGAACTGCAACGTCGGACTCAGGCAGCGACTGTCTTCTCCTATAGGACACCACATGTTCTGTTCCTGTTGGCGTCGCAAGAAAGACATGTGGCTGGTTTCCGAAAGCAACTCGCCGCTTTTCCATCGTTCTGGGCTCCGAAACAGATCATCGCGGTGGAGCATGCGCCGCCGAACCCAATCGCTACACCTGACCCGGGCCGCCATTCCGGTTCTCAGGGTTTCGTAGCTCATTCAGGCGGCCCCGGCAGGTGAGATTGGTCATGTTGGTCGTGCAAGGAAGACAACGGCTATCGCGCCGGATTAAGGTTTGTCGGCTCTTTGTGATTTTTTTGTCAAATCGTTATCAGTCCGGCCTGACTTTCCGCCCATCATGTATGGAAAGTCAGGCTTTTTTTTTGATCATCACTCGTTTTCAGCCAGAGGAATTCAGGAAAGCCTATGGTCAGACAACCTGATCTCGGCAGATTAAACGTTGGTACCAAAACACAAGTTCAAGAAAAGTGCCTAAAGTACTTAAAATACTTCAAATGCCCTTGTGCCCCTTGAGGGTATAAAGTTGCGGTACTTTCTGATCAGAGAAAACCTTTTTCTGTGTTTTGGTTGAAAGAGTGTGGTAAACAGTTTTTTCTATAACCTGCCTGAAATTCGGAAACATTCCGCAATGGAGCGATAACCGCATGAAACGACGTGATTTTTTGAAAAGAACAGCTGCGGCGGCCCTGTGCGCCGCCGGGGCATCAACCTTGAAAGCGCCGGCAGTGTGGGCCAAGGGGGAAAAGTTTCTGTGGATCATGGTGACCACCTGGCCGCCCAATATGACGGTTCTTCAGACCGGAGCCCAGCGTTTTGCCGATAGAATCAAAGAGATGAGCGAGGGCCGTCTGCAGATCCAGGTATATGCCGGGGGAGAGCTTGTGCCGCCCATGGGGGTGTTTGACGCGGTTTCCGGCGGCACGGTGCAGCTCGGCAGCGGGGCTTCCTACTACTGGGCGGGCAAGGTGCCCGCGGCCCAGTGGTTCACCTCCGTCCCCTTCGGTCTGAACGCCCAAGGCATGAATGCCTGGCTGGGCAGCGGCGGTCTCAAGCTGTGGGAGGAGATCTATGATCCCTTTAACCTGGTTCCACGGCCTTTCGGCAATACCGGCATGCAGATGGGCGGCTGGTTCCGCAAGGAAATCAACTCTGTCGATGATTTCAAGGGGCTGAAAATGAGAATCCCCGGACTGGGCGGCAAGGTCGTGGCAAAAGCGGGGGGTACAGTGGTGCTGCTTCCCGCCTCCGAGATCTTCACCAGTCTTGAGCGCGGCGTCATTGACGCCACCGAATGGGTGGGACCGATGCATGACCTGCGCATGGGGTTCCACAAGGCCGCTCCCTATTACTATTATCCGGGCTGGCACGAGCCGGGCAGCTGTCTTGAGCTGCTGATCAATAAGAAGGCCTATCTTTCCCTGCCCAAAGATCTGCAGATGCTTGTCGATTGCGCCGCCATGGAATGCAATATCTGGACATTGAACGAATTTGAGGCCGGTAACGGGGCGGCGCTGACGGAGCTGGTTGAAAAACATAAGGTGCAGGTGCGCCGTTTCCCGGATTCCCTGCTGAGTACCTTAAAAGCGCTGGCAGATGAGACCCTGGAAGAGGAGGCTGCCAAGCAAAAAACATCCCAGCTGGTCCATGCGGCCTTCAAAAAATTTAAAAAGGAATTCGGCGGCTGGGGAACTGTTTCCGAAAAGGCATATTATGAACTCATGGGCTGATTTTCTTTATTTCTCAACAGATTTTTTCATTTTCTATGCTTAAAAAAACAGGAGCCGGCATGGCACAGGAAACTGATCAGAATATCTTTGTCAGGTTTGACAGGCTGCGGGACAGCCTGAAGCAGATTATTTTCGATCAGGACAAGGCCATAGACGAGGTGGTGGATGCCTTCATTCATATGGCATACAAGCCGGTTGATACACCGCCTAAGGCGATTTTTACCTTCCTGGGCCCTCCCTCGGTGGGCAAGAAGAGTCTTGCCCGTGCTCTGACCTCCCATCTGGAGGAATATGCTGCTTTCAAACAGTTTGACATGGAGCAGTTCACTGATCCTGAAAGCGCTGCGCAGCTGTTCGGCCAGAGGTTTACCGCTGACGACGGTGTCCAGGAGGGCGAGTTGACGGATTTTATCAAGGAACACCCGCAGTCAATCATTCTCTTTGATTCCATTGAAAAAGCGGACAACCAACTGCAATCGGGTCTTTTCAATCTGCTTACCCGCGGCGAAGAGGAGAGCGGCATCAACTGCAGCGGCGTCATCGTGATTTTTACCTCCAGCCTCGGCTGCAGTTTTTTCAAGGACAGAAAGTACCAGGAGACATTCAAGGAAAACAAGCTGCGCGCCCAGGCCCTGGTCATGGATGCCCTTTCCAAGGAAAGAAAGGCTGTCTACGATACGGTGCAGAGCGCCATTGCTCCAAAGATGCTTGCCGCCATGGCGCGGAATTTCATCATCCTGTTCAATTCCCTGAGCCTGGATACCCTGGCGCGCATCGGGGGTGAATCATTGAGCGGTCATTCCAGGCAGTTTGCGGACGTAAGCGGAATGAAAGTGCAATATCATGATTTTGACAGGATTGCCACCCTGCTGACCCTGTCATTTTCTCCCAATATCAGCGTCAACAGGCTAAAACAGAAACTGCCCGATCTCTTTCTCGGCAGGATCACCAGGTTTGTCCGTGACCAGAGGAAATATCCCCAGCATATCGTATGCAGGCTTTCCAAGCAGGCCGATTCTTTTCTGGAGAAAATCTGCCAGGATAAAGAGACATTGCTTGCCAGGCTCTATAAGAAAAATGAAACAGTGGATATCTCCTGGAAAGAGACCCTGCGCGGCCAGAAACTGACATGCGCCATTCATAAGGCGGAACTGAAAAGGTTGCCGCCATCCAGTGAATTTTTCCGCGAATTGATGCCGGGTGTGGAATTTTCCACCCTGGGCTTTAAGGATATAGCCGGTAATAAGAGCACCAAGAAGAATCTCAAACAGATTGTCAAAATTCTCAGAGAGCCTGAACTGCTGAAAAAATTCGGCATCGACATGCCCAAAGGCATGCTGCTTTACGGGCCTTCCGGCGTGGGTAAGACCATGCTGGCCAAGGCCTTTGCCCGGGAGACGGAAAGGCCGTTTGTCTATGTGTCCAGAAGCGATCTGTTTGATCCCGGCTACATCAGGAATGCCTATCTCAAGGCCAGGGAATTTGCCCCGAGCATCGTCTTTCTTGACGGCATTGACGTCAAAGGCCTGATTGAGGGGGTCTATACATCCATGCCGGATGACCAGCTGACCCTGGAGCTTGACGCCCTGTCCGGGGACCCCGAGGATTCCGTCTTCACCATCGCCACCGCCAAGAACAAGGCCGATGTCAGTCCCCGGGTCATTGCCCCGAACAGAATCGATATCTTTGTCGAGGTGCCTGAGCTTGATCGGGACGCCAGACGCTTTTTCATAGAAAAGATTCTGGAGAAACCCAACGACGGCAAAATCAACGTGGAGAGGGTGATCCGCTATATATCAGGCATGAGCGGCTACGATCTGCAGCGTATCGGCAAGGAGGCGGCTCTCTATGCCATCCGCAATGATCTTGACTGCATCACCGAAGATATCCTCATTGAGGAGATCAACATCATCAAGTATGGTTATAAGCTTGAGAAGAAGCACATCAGAAATCTTGAACAGGATCTGAAAATCACCGCTTACCATGAGGCCGGACACGCGGTGCTGTCTCATCTGCTGCTGCCGGATATCAAGATTGAACAGGTGACCATCGCGCCGCGGCTGAAATCCATGGGATTCATCTCATACAGCATGGAGGATTTCCCCGGCAACATCTCCAAGGATGAGGTCTTTGACAACATCTGCGTGCTGCTCGGCGGGCGCACGGCCAGCATCAGGAAGTTCGGCGGCAAGGGGATCGACACGGGTGCGGCAAACGACCTGGAGGTCGCCACCCACCAGGCCTATGCCGCTGTCGCCAGTCTGGGCATGGATGAGGAGATCGGCTATGTGCACACCGATACCCTTTCCCAGAATGTCAGCAAACAGATGTTTCTAGCAAAGGTTGAGGAGCGGATCAGCCATTGGATGAAAGAGGCGAGCGCTAAGGCTGAGACGCTGATTGAAAAGCACTGGGAAAAGGTGGAGCAGCTGGCCTCAATCCTCATCCGCCAGGAAATTGTCGACGGCGCTGAGCTGGAAAAGATCATGAAGGGGTTGAAAGAGTCATAGGAGGACGCCATGACAGAGCAATTCCGCTGCGAGCTTGTCTCCTGGAAAAAGATGTACCACATGGCCCGTCTCCTGGCTGCAAAGATTAAAGAGCAGGGCTTTGCCCCGGACATCATCGTGGCCATCGCCAGGGGCGGGTATATCCCGGCGAGAATCCTCTGCGATCACCTGGATATCAACCTCCTGACCAGTATTCAGGTGACCCACTATGCCTCAGGGGCCAGCAGGAAAAAGAGCGCACTTCTCATTGAGCCCTTGAAGAAGGATATCCATGGCAGGAAGGTGCTGCTTGTCGATGATGTCAATGACACCGGCCAGACCCTTGAGCTTGCCCTGCAGCACTTGAAGAGTTTTTACCCGGCCGAGGTTCGGGTGGCTGTGGTGCACGATAAGCAGATTTCAACCTTTTGTCCTGATTATTACGTGGCAAAGGTGAGAAAATGGCGGTGGATCATCTATCCGTGGGCAGTAATTGAAGATGTGAGCGGCTTGATCGGCAGAATGGCAGAAAGACCTGCAACTCCGGCGGAGGCGGCCCAGGTCTTTGCGCGGGAGTTTGCCTGCAGGCTGCCCAGGCAGATTGTGGAGGATGTGTATGCCCTGGCTGGCTGGTCATCTGGGCCGAAAGGATGATTGCCGCCTTATTCCGGGCATATCAGCCCAGCCCGTCTGGGAGACCGTAAGTGGCGGCCTTAACTGGTTGCAGGGCCGGGAAAAGGGTGTCATCGTTTTTCAACGATTTATGACCACATTGCCCATTTGCTGCATAGCAACTTTTTTCTTCCGGGATCTGGTTTTGCTTCGACCGGATGGCAGGACTGCCTGCAGACTGGTGTCGCCGTATTGCAGACACAACAAAGAATGCACGTAATTTTATTATGCTGCCGCATATATTTCCCTTTACTGGTTAGAAAAGGGGAGGTAATATCAAATATAAATTCCTGACGAGGGAGAAAAAAGTGCCCTTGAAGCGTGAAAGGAATATATAAGCGGTACTATTCGACATCCCATCAGAAATACTGTAGCCCTTTATCAACAACCAATAATTGAGGAAGAAATCAATGAAACTGATGAAGAAGACTGTTATTTTTGTCCTTATGTCCTTACTGGCCACCGGCATGATCGCCTGCGATCAGAAAAAAGAAAAAGCTGAAGTAGCACCTGCCGAAAAAGCCGCTCCTGTCGTTGAGCACCAGGCTCCTGCTGCGGAAGTTCAGGCCCCGGCTGAAGAAGTAATGCCGCCGGCGGAAGAGGGGCAACAGGTTGATGTCCCCTCACCCGACAGTGAGCCCCAAGGTGAAGAGCATCCCCAGGCCCCTGCTGCTGAAGGGGCGCCCAGCCAGCATTAATTCATGATTGAATATCCGGGGGCGGGTTGTTGCACTGCCCCCGGTTTTCTCAACCCTGCCGCATTGCTGCGTTCCGATTATTCTGCGGACGAGTTCTTAATCCTCCTCCTCTTCCGGGCTGTTTTCCTCATCAATCCGGCGGATGCCGTCCATCAGCAGTTTCATGAATTCGCCGATTTCTGCCGCCTTCATTTCCCGGGGTGAAAGACCGGCGCTGAATTTGAAACGGCCTCCCTTCTTTTCTGCAATGATGCGGTAAATTGCCCCCTGGTTTTTTTCTCCGGCATAGCCGGCGTTGATGATGCACCCCTCCCTAAACGAAATACGCGCCTCTCCAGCCGGCAGCTCAATGGTCAGTACCCCTGTTTTGCCGTTCATGTGAAAGAGTTGGAATAATTCCACCTGAGGCATTTCAGCCAGCGAGCCGCTCATGGCATAGGCGACCTCCTGCAGACGGGCGGCATTGCTCTTGGTGAGACGGTCGGAGAGAAGGCACAGGAAATAGATATAAAGGGTGGGATTCTTGTTCAGCAGGTTTTTCAGTTCCTGACCATTGATGCAGAGCACTTCGGTGGGATCAATGGTTCTCACCGTAGCGCAGACCGCCTGGGAGGTGAGCTGGCTCATTTCTCCCAGAATCTCTCCCCTGCCAAGGACGGCAATGCCCTGATCGCCGTCAAGCACAGCTACCTTGCCGGATAAAATGATGACAACATAGCCGCCTTCCTCGCCCTTGCGGAATATCTCCGATCCCGGACTGAATTTCTTGTAAGTGAAGCAGGGAAGAATTCTGGCCAGATTTTTTTTCTCAATGGCCTGAAAGAGACCGATATTACCCAATCCATCAACCAGTCTGCGCGGCATATTGATTTCAGCGCCCAGGATCTCCGATAGTGAGGAGGCTGCTTCGTCCTCCGTGGCGGCCTTGTTGAAATTCATCCTGAACTTGATAAGACCGGAACAACCGGAGCAGCTGAAGAGTTTTTCCGGGTCGTATCCGTCTTTATCCTGGGAGAGAAGGGCAAATAACAGTTCGGTCATCTCTCTGGCCAGGATAAGGCAGACAGGTTTATCCCTCGGAGGCAGCAGGGCTTTGTCCGTCAATTCCAGCGTGTCGTCCAGCTCATAGAGAGGGCATTTTTTGTTCTCAACGATCTGGAAGATTGACCTAAAAGAGCTCATGGTTCATTACCTTTTTCCTATCATTGTGGCCGGGCCAAAATTTCGTAAGTTCAAAGTTTACGGTTCAAGGTCCTGAGTTTTGAGTCGGATGGGGTTTTTGCTGAGCTGTCCTGTTTTCAGCTTCACCCATTCAGTTAATTCAGTTAATTCTTGTTCAAGTCATTATCTTTAGCTATTCTTATTCAGTAGTGTCCGGTTAGAAACTTGCAGTAACTAGCGGAAATTATTTATAAAAAAATTTAACCGAGGGGCATTTTTTACTTGACAAAAAAATAAAAATTGGCGGCAAAATTTTTCATAAC
>Ga0180007_10003248_pt1 | contig 18323 bp, 31 predicted proteins | sample MM_PC_MetaG_FD_121122 | JGI IMG/M metagenome (GOLD analysis project Ga0180007, IMG submission 121122) | Groundwater microbial communities from the Aspo Hard Rock Laboratory (HRL) deep subsurface site, Sweden - MM_PC_MetaG | ecosystem: Environmental > Aquatic > Deep subsurface > Groundwater... | reverse complement strand
GGCCGCCAGCGCGATCACCGGCAACCAACGGGCCCCTCGCCGGGCTCCGGCCAGGCGGCGCCCGGTCAGCATGGTCGACGACGCCACCAGCCCCAGGGCGGTCCAGCCGATGAAGTAGACCAGGTCGCGCAGGTCGATGATGCCACGAGTCAGACGACCGAGATGGGTCGGCAGGGCCATGTCCCTGGCCAATGCCCCGAGAGCCGGCGGCAGATGAGGTTCGGCGTGACCGATCGTCTGCAGCAGCACCGCGAAAACGAACGCGAGCAGCCAGCCGATCAACTGGTATGACGTCAACCCCGAGAAGAAGACTCCCCAGGACACGGCCAGCGCCGCGGTCAGCACCAGGCCGAGCAGGGAAGTGAGCATCGGGCCGGCTTCGGACGTCCCCAGGATCATCGTCACCAGGCCGTAAGGCAGCGTGGCGAGAAGCAGGACAAGAGCTACAAGCAGCGCCGAGGCCGCCTTGCCCAGGATCCAGACATGATCACCGATCGGCCAGGTCAGAATCAAATCCGAACGACGAGAACGGAACTCGTCGGCCAGAAGCCTCATGGTCACCGCCGGGAGGACCATCAGCAGGTACACGGCGATGCCAGCAGCCAGGGGCTGGAAGATACCGTCGAACACATTCAGGGCCGACGACGACATCTGACCCGAAGTCAGGAGCGAGCGCGAAGTTTCCGAATAATCCATCAGGATGTTGATCCAGCTGAATCCTGTCAGCAGCAGGAAGCCTCCGAGGAGCAGGGGCGCCATGGCCGAGTGGAAAAACGATCCGGCTTCGGTCCTCAGGACTGCCCACCACGCTCTCATCGATCCGCCTCCGGGTCGGTCGACACCATGCCGCCGGTCAGGCGCAGGAACGCGGCCTCGAGACCACCATCGCCTTTCAGGTTCTCCATCTCGTCGTTCGAAACGAGCTGTCCGCGATGCAGGATCAGCACCCGATCGCAGATCTTTTCGACTTCGCCGAGGATATGACTGCTTAGCAGGACCGTCCGCGATCCGTGGTAGCCGCGAATCAATTCGCGGATTTCGACGATTTGATGGGGATCCAGGCCAGCAGCGGGTTCATCGAGGATCAGGACTTCGGGATCACCGACCAGGGCCTGAGCCAGTCCCACGCGCTGCCGGTAACCCCTGGACAGGTGCCCGACCAGACGTCCGGCCATGTTGGTCAGGCCGACACGACGCATGATGTCGTCGAGGTGATCGGGAATCACGCCTCGTTCAACGCTCTTCAACTCGGCGACGTAGCGCAGAAGCTCCAGAACCGTTTGATCGGTGTAGAGAGAGACATGCTCGGGCATGAACCCGACCCGACGACGCACGTCGAGACTGGCCTCGGCCACATTCAGGCCGGAGACCATGGCGCGGCCCGCGCTCGGCGGCAGCGTGCCGGTCAGCATGCGCATGGTCGTGGTCTTGCCCGCCCCGTTGGGTCCGAGGAAGCCCACGATCTCACCCGGTTCAACGCGGAAGTCGAGGCCGTCGACGGCCAGGGTCGCGCCGAAGCGACGGGTCAACCCGACGGCCTCGATCATGGAAGATGTCCCCTTTTAATCCCTGCACCAGCGCAGGAGGTTGGCGCCCCAGGTGAACCCGGCGCCGAAACTCACCAGTACGATCAAGTCGCCCTTCTTGACGCGCCCCTCATCACGAGCCACCTGCAGGGCCGAAGGAATGCTCGCACTGGTCGTGTTGCCGAACCGGTCGATGGTGATCGAGACCTGCTCGTCGGTCAGGCCGAGCCTGCGCTGGGCCGCCTCGATGATCCGAATGTTCGCCTGATGGGGAACCATCAGCGTCACGTCGGACTTGGCAAAGCCGTTCTTCTCGACCACTTCGAGGGCCACGTTGGCCATACCGCGCACGGCGTACTTGTAGACGTCGCGGCCTTCCTGGTAAATGTAGTGCATTCCGGCATCGACCGTCTCGTGGCTCGCGGGGTTCAGACTGCCGCCTGCCTTCTGATGCAGATACTTGCCCCCGATGCCGTCGATGCGGCAAATCGAATCGATGATGCCGCCGTCGGCCGGATCCACCGCCTCGACCACCACCGCCCCGGCACCGTCGCCGAACAGGATGCACACGTTTCTGTCGGTGTAGTCGACGATCGAGTTCATGATCTCGGTACCGACCACCAGCACCCGTTTCGCGGTGCCGGCCATGACATGGGTCCGCGCCACTTCGAGTCCGAAGACGAACCCGCTGCAGGCGGCACTCAAATCGAATCCCCATGCGTGCGTGGCGCCGATCTTCTCCTGGATGATGCAGGCGGTCGACGGGAACATCATGTCCGGCGTCACCGTCGGCACGATGATCATGTCGATGTCCTCAGGCGCCAGATCAGCGTCCTCGATTGCCTTGAGAGCCGCAAGAGATCCGTGATGGGAGGCTGCGACACCCTTCTCGGCGATGCGCCGCTCGATGATCCCGGTCCGCTCAACGATCCATTCGTGATTCGTCTCGACCATTTTTTCGAGGTCGGCATTGGTCAACTTGCCGTCGGGAAAGCTCATCCCAAGCCCGGTGATGCCGGCTGTCTGCAGGATCAACGCTGCCATGAAGCAGTCCTCCGTGATCTGGATTGCTGGGAACAGCCGATTCGCGTTGGCTGCCGGATAGGACGGACGGCCCATGAGGGCCATCATTCATCAATGCAAACGTCTCGGGAGTCTCCTGTCAACCCATTGTCCCGCGTGCGGGAAGACCGGGGCGAATAAAGCGGCCCCCGGAAGCCGAGCTCCCGGGGGCCGTTCCGATCGTGACAACCGGAGTGCTACTCCTTGCCGCCGTTGAGTTCGTCCTGCCAAGCCTTGAGTTCGTCCCAGTTGCCGGCAGCGGCCATCTCGGCCTGCTTTGGCCAAGTGTCGCCCACGCGACCGGCCAGGGAAGCATAGTCCTCGTGGCCTTCGAGCAGGGCCTTGAGCTCGTCGACACTCTTGGCGGCCAAGTCGGCGAAGGTGGTCACGCCCACGGCGTTGAAACCCTCGGCGAACTTGGGACCAATGCCTTCGACCTTGGTGAGGTCGTCGGCCTCTGTCGCTGCGACGGCTTCCGACTCGGCTGCCTTCTCCTTTTTGGGAGCAGCGGCAGCATCCGACTTGGTTCTCATCGTCTTGGGCGTGTATTCGGCCTCGACGAGTTCGAGGATCGCCATGTCGGCATTGTCACCCTTGCGGCCGCCGTCGAGCTTCAGTACGCGCGTGTAACCGCCGGGACGGTCCTTGTAACGCGGCCCCAACTCGTCGAAGAGCTTCTGCAGGACCTTGGGATCGTACAGCTTGCGGGCCGCCATGCGCCTCGAATTCAGATCGCCGGCCTTGGCGTAGGTGATCAGGCGCTCGGCCAAGGCCCGCGCCTCCTTGGCCTTCTGCGTGGTGGTCGTAATCCGTTCATGTTTGAACAGATCACCAACCATGTTGCGGAACATGGCCTTGCGATGACTGGTGCTGCGGTTCAGCTTCCGTCCGCGAACGTTGTGACGCATGATCGTCCATCCCTTTACACGGGTCGGCGTCCGGTTCGACCGGAACGGCCCGTCGGTTCAGCTATCTACTCGCCGGGGGCCGTGACTGACTTGACCTTCTCCGCGATCTCCGCGTCGAAGTTCATGCCGAAAGCCAGGTCCATGCCGTCGAGGATCTCGGTGATCTCATTCAGGCTCTTGCGGCCGAAGTTGCGGAACTTCAGCATTTCCTGCTCGGTCTTGGTGACCAGGTCGAACAAGGACAGGATCTTTCCTGCCTTGAGGCAGTTGGCCGAACGAACAGAGAGCTCCAGTTCCTCGACGTTGCGGGTCAACAGTTCGACAAGGTGCTCCTGCTCTATGTTCACATCGTCGTCGATGGCGTCGATGGGTGCCTCGTCGAAGTTGATGAAGAGCTGGAAGTGATCCTTGAGGATCTTGGCGGCGAATGCCACGGCATCCTCGCCAGTGACGCTGCCGTCGTTCGTGATGCCGATCACGAGCTTGTCGTAATCAGTCCGCTGACCCACACGGGTGTCCTCCACCCTGTAGCTCACCTTTTTGATGGGTGAGAAATTGGCGTCCAAGCGGATCACACCGATGACCTCGTCGGGAATGGTGTGCGCCTCGCGCTCCACGTATCCCCGGCCCATGTCGATGTAGATCTTCATGCTCACGTTGCCAGGCTCGGTCAGCGTGCACAGCACGTGATCGGGGTTCAGCACCTCGAGTTCGGGGTGGCCTACGATCATGCCGGCGGTGATCACACCGACTTCCGACCCTTCGATGATCGCCCAGTGGGCGGGAACGTCGGAAAGGCCAAAGACGACCTGTTTGAGGTTCAGGACGACATCCGTCACGTCCTCGAAGACGTTCGGCATGGTGCTGAGCTCGTGCTTGACGCCTTCGATCTTGACCGCCGTGACAGCGTGTCCGTGGATCGAAGACAACAGCGTGCGCCGAAGCGCCGAGCCGAGCGTATGGCCGAAGCCCCGTTCGAGAGGCGCAACAACGAGATCCGCAAACGTCTGGGTCTGCGTGTCTTTATCGATCTGGACGCCTTCCGGCATCATCATGTTGATCCACTTCATGGCCTAGTCTTCCCCCTGCCATCAGGTTCCGTTTCGACTGCGACCCGGCGGGACCGCAGTATTTTCCAGCGAGCGACGAGAACGTATCTACATTCTGCGACGCTTGGAGGGGCGACATCCATTGTGCGGAATCCGGGTCATGTCCTTGATCCGCGTCACCTCGAGACCCTCGCCCTTGAGAGTCCGGATGGCGGCTTCACGACCAGAGCCGGGTCCTCGGACCCAGATCTCGATCTTTCGCATGCCTCCGTTCAGCACCTCCTGGGCGCAGAAACGGGCTGCGAGCTGAGCCGCGAACGCCGTCGACTTGCGACTACCCTTGTAACGACCCTGATGGCCGCCGCTCGACCATGTAATCACGTTACCGCCCATGTCGGTCATCGTGACGATCGTGTTGTTGAAGCTCGACTTGACGTGTGCAACGCCATTGATTTCGAGCTTCTTCTTGGCCTTGCGGCCCTTTTTGCGATCCTTGGGACCTACCACTCTCGATCCTCCTGAGAATTACTTCTTCTTGCCGCCGGGACGGCCCTTCGGGCCCTTGCGGGTCCGTGCGTTGTTCTTCGTATTCTGGCCCCGGCAAGGCAGCTTGCGACGGTGACGCAGGCCCCGGTAGCAACCGATGTCCATCAGACGAGCGATGTTCATCGATACTTCCGTGCGCAGCGTACCCTCGACCTGGTAGTCCTTGTCGATGACCCCGATGATGCGACGCGTATCGTCCTCAGAGAGGTCGCGCGTCTTCAACTCGGGGCTGATCCCGGCCTTTTCACAGATCTGCCCTGCTCGATGGGATCCAATCCCGAAAATATAGGTCAGCGAGGTGCCGATCCGTTTATCGTTGGGAATGTCAACACCAGAGATGCGTGCCACCTTGGCTCCTTTCGTCTCCCATGCCGCCTTTCAAAACGGCGATGGGCTTGATCAACCCTGACGTTGGTTGTGTCGGCGGTTATCACAGATCACACGAACGACACCTTCGCGCCGGATGATCTTGCACTTGTCACAGATCTTCTTCACTGAAGTTCGGACTTTCATCGTCGACTCCTCGTGGCCCTCGGGGGCCCGTTCCTCTACTTGTAGCGGTACGTGATCCGACCCCGGGTCAGATCGTAGGGAGACAGCTCCACCGTCACCTTGTCTCCGGGGAGGATGCGGATGAAGTGCATGCGCATCTTTCCGGACACGTGAGCCAGAACCATGTGCCCATTTTCGAGCTGGACACGAAACATCGCATTGGGCAACGCCTCAGTCACGGTTCCCTCGACTGTGATGCCTTCTTCCTTGGCCATCGTTGCTCCCTCCGGCGCGAGCGCCGTATCAGGATCCTTCAGGACCCGCGATCAGTCAGGATCAGCGGTCCATCCGCCGTCACCGCCACGGTATGTTCGAAGTGCGCGGACATCTTTCGGTCCGCCGTCACAATCGTCCACTGGTCCGGCAGCGTGACGACTCTCTTGGTGCCCGCGTTGATCATCGGCTCGATAGCGATGACCAGTCCCTCTTCCAACACCGGGTCGGGCGTGGAGAAGCTGCGGTAGTTCGGCACCTGCGGATCCTCGTGCAGCTGCCGTCCGATGCCGTGTCCCACGAGAGACTCGACCACCGAAAAACCGTTGGCTCTGGCGTGTCCCTCGACCGCGATCCCGATATCGGAGATCCGCTTGCCGGGGTGGACCTGGTCGATGGCCAGATCCAGGCACTGCTGCGTCACGAGCATCAGCTTTTGGGCCTCCGAGGAGACCGTTCCGACGGCAAAGGTCTCCGCCGAATCGGAATGCCAACCATCCCTGATGACGCCGCAGTCCACCCCGACGATGTCGCCGTCCAAGAGGACGCGGTCGCCGGGTATCCCATGCACGACTTCCTCGTTGACCGAGATGCAGCACGTGCCGGGGAAACCGCCGTAGCCCTTGAACGAAGGGATGCACCCCGCGTCCCTGATCATCGCCTCCGCGGTCGCGTCCAACTCTGCAGTGGTCACGCCGGGCCTGACGATTGTTTTCATCATCTTGAAGACCGCCACAAGCACTTCGGCGCTGGCCTGCATCTTCGCGATCTCTTCGGGCGTCTTCAGCCTAACACGCTGCTTCCAGGACAACCCTGATCCTTTCGGTCACCTGGGCCGGAGTACCCAGCCCGTCGACGTCGACAACACGATAGACATCCACCAGGGCCGCCAAGGCCTCTTCGGTCTTCTCGTGGAACACCTTCAGACGGTTGCGCACGGTCTCCGGCTTGTCGTCGTTCCGGATATACAGGTCCGCCCCGCATTCCGGGCAGGGATCGCCTTCCAATGCCGATCCCTTGGGAGCCACATGGTTTCCGTCCGAGCAGGTCAGGCGACCACTGAGGCGCTCGACGATCTCCTCTTCGGGAACCACGATGTTCAGCACTATGGGCGGCACGATGCCCTTCTCGGTCAGGATGGCCACCAGCCCGGCAGCCTGCGGCGCCGTCCGGGGAAACCCGTCAAGCAACCAGCCTTCCTTCTGATCGTGCAACCGCGTCAAGGCGTCGCTCATGAGACCCATCATCAAGTCGTCGGACACCAGCCCGCCGCTTTGGAGGACCCCTTCGACCTGATGTCCCAGCTCGGTTCTGCTTCGAACCGCCCTGCGCAGAATTTCACCTGTCGAGACGTGGCGCAGGTTGCGAGATTCCGAGAGCCGTGTGGCCTGGGTCCCTTTGCCACTACCCGGAGGTCCCATCAACACGACGTTCCACACCCGACTACCTCCTGGCCCTGAGCTTGCCCTTGGACATGAATCCGTCGTAATGACGCATGACCAGATGGGACTCGATCTGCTGCAGAGTATCCAGACCGACGCCGATCACAATCAGCAACCCGGTACCACCGAAGTAGAACGGCACGTTCAGGAGCTTGATCATCAGATCCGGCAAGACGGCAATCGCGGCCAGGAAGAAAGCGCCCGGAAGCGTGACACGTGTCAGGATCCTGTCGATGTACTCGGCGGTCTTCTTGCCCGGGCGTACTCCCGGAATGAAACCGCTGTTCTTCTTCATGTTGTCCGCGAGATCCACCGGGTTCAGGATCACCGCGGTGTAGAAGTACGTGAACAGGATGATCAGGGCCGAGTACACCACGATATACACCGGGTGGGGCGGCCGGAACATGTTCGAAAGAGCCTCCATGAAGGCGTTCTCCTGGAAGAACGCGCCGAGAGTGCCCGGGAACATGATGATCGACTGGGCGAAGATGATCGGAATCACGCCGGCGGTGTTCACCCGCAGCGGAATATGCGTGTTGGCGCCGCCGTACACGCGTCGACCGACGATCTTCTTGGCATACTGAACCGGAATCCTGCGTTGCCCCTGTGTGATCGCGATGATCGCGGCGATGATCACGACCATGAAGACCACGACGAAAACAGCCGTGAACCAGGGCAACGAACCTGTGCGCAAGGCCTGGAACGTGTTCAGGATGTCCGTAGGATAATGGGCAATGATCCCGATGAAGATGATCAACGAGATGCCGTTGCCGATCCCGTGCTCGGTGATCTGCTCACCAAGCCACATGACGAACATGGTGCCGGTGGTCAGAGTCAGCATGGTGATCAGCTTGAACCCGAGACCGGGAGACTGGACCACGCCCATGCCCTCAAGGGCGAAACTGATACCGAACGACTGCACCAGGGCGAGACCGAGGGTTCCCATCCTGGTGTATTGACTGATTTTCTTGCGGCCTTCCTCGCCCTCCTTGGCCAGCTTCTCGAAGTACGGAATGACCGCCTGCAGCAACTGCAGAATAATCGAGGCGCTGATGTAGGGCATGATGCCCAGCGAGAAGATGGTCGCCTGGCTCAGGTTGCCGCCTGCGAACAAGTCGTACAGTCCAACGAGCGTGCCTTTCTGGCCCTCGAAGAACTGACGGACGGCGTCCAGGTCGATCCCCGGCGTGGTGATGTGACCGCCGAGGCGGTACACCATGAGAATCATCGCCGTAAAGAGGAGTCGCCTCTTCAGTTCGGGGATGCGGAACATGTTTTGATAGCTGCCCGTGATGCTCACGTCGGAATGTCCTTACGCTCAGGTGATCCTGTCATCCGGCTTCACTCGTTCACGGTCACCGAACCGCCAGCAGCCTCAACAGCCGCGACGGCGGACTTGCTCGCCTTGTCGATCGTAATCTTGAGGCCCTTGGCCTCGAGCTCACCACGCGCCAGCAGCTTGACCGGGCGATTGGCGTACTTGACCAGACCTGCGTCGGCCAGCACGGCAGTGTCGATCTCGAAACCCTCGGCGAACCGATTGAGCTGCTCCAGGTTCACGACCTGATAAACAACACGGAATATATTCGTGAACCCGCGTTTGGGGAGACGTCGGTTCAGGGGCATCTGGCCACCCTCGAACCAGGGCGGGATACCGCCTCCCGAACGGGCCTTCTGACCCTTGTGGCCCCGGCCGCCGGTCTTGCCCTGGCCGGACGCCGGTCCGCGACCCCGCCGTTTGGTTTCGCGGTTGGCCCCCTTGGGCGCACCGATGTTGTTGAGCTTCAGCATCCTACTCCACCTCTTCGACGCGAACCATGTGCCGCACCTTGTGCAGCATGCCGCGAATGGCCGGCGTATCGTTGTGCTCGATCGTCATCTGGTGATGACGCAGTCCAAGTGCCGTGATAACCCGGCGCTGATCCGCAGGACGTCCGATGCAGCTGCGAATCTGGGTGACTTTCAGCTTACTCATTGCTGTCCGCCTCCTCGACCGATACCGCCACAATCTCGACCGGTGCCACAGTCTCAGTCCTGGGTCGCGACTTCGGCAGTCCGAAGACTTGCGGAACGCTGATACCGCGCTTGGCAGCCACTTCCTCGACCGAGCGCAACTGCCTCAGGCCGTCCATGGTCGCTTTCCACACGTTGTGGGGGTTACGGGAACCGAGCTGCTTGGTCAGGATATTCTTGATGCCGCAGGCCTCAAGGATGGCGCGCACGCCACCGGCCGCGATCACTCCTGTGCCGGCAGCCGCCGGCTTCAGCATGACACGGCTGGCGCCGAAGCGGCCTTCCACGGCATAGGGAATCGTTTCGTTCTTGATCGGAATCGTGTGCTGGTCGGCGCGGGCGCCTTCGGAGCCCTTGCGGATGGCGTCGGCGATTTCATTCGCCTTGCCAAGCGCCACTCCCACTTTGCCCTTGCCGTCACCAACGGTCACGATGGCGCTGAAGCTAAACCGACGACCACCCTTGACCACCTTTGCAACACGATTAATCGTGATGACGGTCTCGAGCATATCATCGCGTTCCTGATCACGCCCACCGCGTCGTGCGCCGCCGCGTCGATCTCCACGTCCACCAGGTCCACCAGGTCCACCCGGCCCGCCGGGGCCACCAGGGCCACTGCGTCCTCCGGGACCTCCAGGACCTCCACGACCGCCGGCGAAACCGCCGCGTCCTGCGGGACCCTGTCCACTCTTGGGAGTGTTGGCCATGTCGCTCATTCGTTCACTCCAGTCCTTCTAGAAGTCCAGGCCGCCGTCACGAGCCCCTTGGGCCAACGCGGCGACACGACCGTGGAACAAGTAGCCATTCCGATCAAACACGACCTTGGTGATGCCCTTTAACTGGGCCACTTCGGCCAACTTTTTTCCGACCATGTAGGCGGTGGCACGCTTCCCGTCGACGCCCTCGGGCGCATTGCCCTCGAGTGTCTGCTTGGAATTGTATGCCGCCAGAGTATGCCCGGCCACATCATCAATCACCTGGGCATAAATGCCCTGGTGGCTCCGCGTCACGGTCAGACGAGGACGCTCCGGCGTTCCGGCGAGTTTCTTGCGAACACTCACCTTGCGCCGAGAACGGCTCTTGATCCTGTCCTTTGCAACGTCTTTCATCTCAATCGACCTCCCGACCCTGTCGGGTTATTTGTTAGCGGCCTTGCCGGCCTTACGGATAACCTTTTCGCCTTGGTATCGAATTCCCTTGCCCTTGTAAGGCTCGGGTTTCCGGTACTTGCGGATCTCCGCAGCGACCTGGCCGACGAGTTGCTTGTCCATGCCCTTTACAATGATCCGAATCGGCTCAGGGCACTCGATCTCGATTCCCTCGGGAATCGGGTATTCGACCGGATGGCTGAACTGCAACTGCAGGTCCAGTACTCGGCCCTTGACCGCCGCGCGGTAACCCACGCCGATGATCTCGAGCGTCTTGGTGAACCCTTCGGTCACTCCGGCCACCTGATTGGCGATCAGGGAGCGGACGAGGCCGTGGTTCGACCTTAACTCCTTGGTGTCCTCCGACCTCATGACGGAGAACATCTCGTCCTCGAGTTTGTATTCGAGGCCCGTCGGGATATGCTGCTTCAACTCGCCCTTGGGACCCTTGACAGTCGAGAGGTTTCCCTCGACCGCAATGGTTACCCCCGTGGGTACCGGGATCGGTTTCAGTCCGATGCGCGACATGCTCGTTCCTCCTCGGTGCTTGGCGCTACCAGATCTCGCAGAGAATCTCTCCGCCCACACCGTTGCGACGGCACTGGTGGTCCGTCAGGATCCCCTGATTGGTCGAGAGGATGGCAATACCATAACCACCTCGAACTTTCGGGATACTGTCCTTGTTCGCGTAAATCCGGCGCCCGGGCTTGCTGACTCGGCGGATACCTTCGATCACGCCAGTCGACTTGCCGTCGCGTTCGTAGTATTTCAGTGCGACACGGACGGTGCCCTGGGGGCCATCGTCGATGTCCTGAATGCCCTGAATGAATCCTTGCTCCAGCAAAACGTTAGCCACAGCCCGCTTGGTCTTCGAAGCGGGGATATCAACCCGCCGGTGTCCAGCGGTGGTGGCGTTCCGGATGCGTGTCAGCATGTCCGCAACAGGATCGGTCATACTCATTTCCAGCTCTCCTCGCGCGTGTTACCAGCTGGCCTTGACAACCCCGGGGAGGTCGCCCTGCAGTGCCAGCTGCCGGAAGCAAAGGCGGCACATGCCGAATTTACGGTAATAGGCTCGGGAGCGGCCGCATCGGCGACAGCGGTTGTATCCCCGCACCTTGAATTTGGGAGTCCTATTCGCCTTGGCGATCAGAGACTTTTTGGCCACGTCGAATCCTCCTAGCTCCTGAAGGGCATGCCCAGCTTGGTCAGTAGCTCGCGGCCCTCTTCATCGTTCTTTGCCGTGGTTACGAAGGTGATGTTCATGCCTCGCGGCTCATCGACCCTGTCGTACTCGATCTCGGGGAAGACCAACTGGTCCTTCAGCCCCATCGTGTAGTCTCCGCTGCCACTCAGGCGGGCAGACACTCCACGGAAATCACGGATCCTCGGCAACGTGAAGTTGATGAAGCGATCCATGAACTCCCACATGCGCTCACCGCGCAACGTGACACGGGCGCCGATAGGCATTCCCTCACGCAACTTGAAGTTCGAAATCGACTTGCGGGCCTTGGTCTTCACGGCCTTCTGGCCTGCGATCTTCTCGAGCTCCTGCACTGCGCTTTCGAGCAGCTTGGGGTTCTGAATCGCTTTACCTATACCCATGTTGAGCACGATCTTCGTCGGCATCGGAATCATCATCGGGTTGGTGTACCCGAACTTCTCCTGCAGTGCCGAGCGAATGTCGCTCTCGTAGATTTCTCGCAGCCTTGGCTTGGCCATCTCGGTCTCCTCCTGATGCACGCTAGTTAGCGAGCATCTCGCCGCACTTTTTGCAGGTCCGAACGCGCGACCCATCATCCAGGACGGCGGTCCCCGTCCGCGCCGCCGCATTACACTTGGGGCAGATCAACATCACGTTGGAGACGTTCACAGGCGCCTCCCTTTCGATGATCCCGCCCTGGGGGGCACTCTGGGACTTGCGCGTGTGGCGCTTCATCATCTTGACCTTTTCGACGATGATCCGACCGGTGTCGGGGAAGACCTTGAGGACTTCACCCACCTTGCCGCGATCATTGCCGGACAGGATCTTGACCTTGTCCTTTTTTCTGATGTGCATCACAGCACCTCCGGAGCCAGCGAGACGATCTTCATGTACTTCTTCTCGCGCAGCTCACGAGCGACCGGGCCGAAGATGCGTGTGCCGACGGGCTCGCCGTCATCGTTGACGATCACTGCCGCATTTTCACCGAACCGGATGTAAGTCCCGTCACGGCGACCGACCTCCTTGGTCGTGCGCACGACAACCGCCTTGACGACCGTCCCCTTTTTCACGTTGCCGTTGGGGATGGCCGACTTCACCGCGCAAACGATGATGTCGCCTATCCTGGCGTAGCGCCTTCGCGTACCGCCGAGTACGCGGATGCACATGGCGGTTTTGGCGCCCGAGTTATCCGCGATGGTCACCACTGTATGTACCTGAATCATTTCAATCTCCTCAGGATGCCCTACTTGGCCCGTTCCATGATCACGGCTACCCGCCAGCGCTTGCTTTTGGACAGAGGCCGTGTCGCCACGACCTTCACCACATCGCCCACGTTGCAGTCGTTGGTTTCGTCGTGTGCCTTGACCTTGGTCGACCGCGTGATAATCCGCTTGTAGAGCGGGTGCGGAAACCGCCGGTCGATCTTGACGACCACGGTCTTGTCCATGGCGTTGGACACAACCGTCCCGATTCGGGAGGCCCTCAGATTCCGTTCGGTGTTCTCCATCGTCCCTCTCCTCCGTCCGCGCCAAGCGCGATCTGGGCCGTTAGTTCGCGGCCATCTTCTTCTCGTTCAACACGGTCCTGATGACCGCCAGTTCCCGTCGTGCACCACGCATCGACAAGGGGTTGTCGAGGCGGCGCATTTTCAAATGCATGCGCATGGTGAGCATGTCCTCGCTCTTTTCGACGATGAGGCTTTCGAGTTCCTCAACGGACAACTCACGCAGATCGTGTGCCTTCTTCATCGCCTAACCCTCCTGCCGGTTGACCATACGGGTCTTGAAGGGGAGCTTGGCGGCGCCGAGACGAAAAGCCTCTTTGGCCAGATCCTCGGTGACACCGTTGACCTCGAAAAGCATTCGACCGGGCTTGACCACGGCCACCCAGTACTCCGGGTTACCCTTGCCCTTGCCCATGCGGGTTTCGGCGGGCTTCAGGGTGATCGATTTGTCCGGGAAGACCCGGATCCATACCTTGCCCATTCGCTTGATCGAACGGGTGATCGCCACTCGGGTCGCTTCGATTTGCCTGCTGGAAATCCAGCCGCATTCGGTGGCCTGGAGGCCGAACTCACCGAAGGAGACGCTGCTGCCGCGCCAGGCGGTTCCCCTCATGCGCCCCTTGTGGGTCTTGCGGTATTTTGTCCTCTTGGGCATCAACATGATACTCAGTCCTCTTTGCTGGCGGCCAATCCGTGAAACGTCCCGTTCCTCGGCGTCCGGGCTTACATCCGGTCGTTCTGAACCTGATCGCGCATCTCCTGCTTGAAATCGGCCGGGAAGATCTCTCCCCGACAGATCCACACCTTGACGCCAATGGCGCCGTAAGTCGTTCGCGCGGTGCGTGTACCGTAGTCGATATCGGCGCGCAGGGTATGCAGGGGCACACTGCCGTCGTGGTAGGTCTCGACGCGGGCCATCTCCGCGCCGCCGAGTCGGCCGGCACAGCGAATCTTGATCCCACGAGCGCCCATCCGCATGGCGGTGGCAATAGCCTTCTTCATGGCCCGGCGGAAGGAGATGCGTCCAGACAACTGGGCGGCCACATGTTCGGCGACCAACGGAGCCGAAAGTTCGGGCTTCTTCACTTCCTCGACGTCGACCTTGATCTTCTTGCCTACCATCTTCTCGAGTTCAGCCCGCAGGAGATCGATCCGCGACCCCTTGCTGCCGATCACGATTCCGGGGCGGCTGGTAACGATGATCACGTTGACCTTCTCGCGGAACCGCTTGATGCGGATGTTCGCGATGCCGGCGTTTCCCACGCGCATCATGATGTACTTACGCAGGATCTGATCCTCGTTCAGCCAGTCGGCATAGTGCTTCTCGCTGAACCACGTCGAGTTCCAGTCCTTGACGATCCCCAGCCTGAAGCCGAGAGGATGTGTCTTCTGCCCCATGGTCTACCTTTCCTTCTCGCCCTTAGACGGGCGACACCGTCACCTGGATGTGGGCGGAACGCTTCAGGATCCGAAAAGCCCGGCCCTGAGCCCTTGGGCGGATCCGCTTCATCGTCGGGCCCTCGTCAACACGCACCTCGGTGACGACGTAGCTCGATTCGCCGAGGGATCTCGCAGCGCCCTCGGAGTTGTTCCTGGCATTAGCGAAAGCCGAGAGGATGGTCTTCCGAAACATCGGAGAGGCCTTCTTCGGAGTCAGCGCCAGGGTTTCCAGCGCGACATCGACTCTCTTTCCGCGTACGAGGTCGGCAACCTGCCGGGCCTTGGACGGGGAGATCCTATTGAATTTTGAAACGGCGCGGCCGTCCATCTGTCTACCTCCGCTAACTGGCGCGAACTACTTCTTGCCTGTGTGGCCGCGGTACGTCCGCGTCGGCGCGAATTCACCCAACTTGTGTCCCACCATGTTCTCCTGGATGTAGACCGGGATGAACTGCTTGCCGTTGTGAACGGCGATGGTGTGCCCGAGAAACTCGGGAATGACCGTTGAACGACGTGACCAGGTCTTGAGGACCCGCTTGTCGCCCTTGTCGTTCATCGCCAGGATCTTCACAAGAAGATGCTCATCGATGAACGGGCCCTTTTTGATCGAACGAGACATGATGCTCCCATCTTGCCTTCACCTTCGCCCCGAGGACGAAGGCAATGGACACTACCTTTTCTTGAGCTTGCGGCGACGCACGATAAAGCGGTCGGACGGCTGCTTGCGACGCGTCTTGAATCCCTTGGCCGGAACGCCCGTGGGCGAAACCGGGTGACGTCCACCAGACGTCTTGCCTTCGCCGCCACCATGAGGGTGATCGACGGGGTTCATGGCCACACCACGCACCTTGGGACGACGACCCAGCCAACGACTCTTACCGGCCTTGCCGATCACGATGTTCTCATGCTCGGAGTTGCCGACTTCACCGATCGTGGCGTAACAATTCTTGTGCACCATTCGAACCTCGGCCGAAGGCAGGCGCAGAGTGACGTATTCGCCCTCCTTGGCCAGCACCTGGGCGTAGGATCCGGCACTGCGGACGATCTGCCCGCCGCGGCCAATCTGCAGTTCCACGTTGTGGATCAGGGTTCCCAGGGGAATCCTGTGCAGCGGCAACGCGTTGCCCACCTTGAAGGTGGCTTCTGCACCGGATACGACCCTGTCGTTCACCTTCAGGCCGTTGGGCCAGATGATGTAGCGCTTCTCGCCATCGACATAGGCCAGCAGGGCGATGCGCGCGCTGCGGTTGGGATCGTACTCTATCGTCGCGACGCGTGCGGGCACGCCAATCTTGTCGCGTTTGAAATCGATGCGACGATAACGCCGCTTGTGACCGCCACCACGATGCCGAACGGTAATCCGACCCATGTTGTTACGTCCACCCGACTTGGTCAGGGGCTCAAGCAGGGATTTCTCCGGCTTGGAGGCCGTCAACTCACTGAAGTCGGAGACGGTCCTGAAGCGCTGACCCGGTGTCACGGGCTTCAGTTTTTTGATCGCCATGTCGTTCCCTCTTCCTCAATGGCCGCTGCGGATCGCGGCATCCGTCCTAGACGTTGTCGAACAAGTCGATGGAATCGCCCTCTGCGAGCGTCACGATAGCCTTCTTCCAGTCGGCACGCTTGCCGGAGAATTTGCCCATGCGCTTGACTTTGCCACGCATGTTCAGGGTCCTCACATCGGTCACCTTCACGCCGAAGAAATGCTCGATGGCCCGACGGATCTCGTGCTTGTTGGCGGCAGTAGCGACCTCGAACAAGTACTGGTTGTACTTCTCGCGAAGGTCGGTCCCACGCTCTGTGACCAGGGGGCGCTGGATCACCTTGCTCAGGTCCTTCATGATCCGAACACCTCCTCGGCGCCGCTGAGAGCATCCTTGGTGAAGACGATGTTGTCGGCCCAGAGAATCGAGTAGGCATTCAGCTCCGTGTGTCGCAGCACCCGGATACCCTTGATATTCCTCAGCGACTTGTAGAGTGTCTCGGTGCCGTGGGGCAGAACCACCAGCGTGTGATGTCCCTTCAGGGGCATGCATCCGAGAAGCTTGGCCATCTCGGCCGTTCTCGGTATGTCCATCACGAAATCCTCCACGACACTCACGCGTTCGTTGATCGCGCGATCGCTCAAGGCCGATTTCAGCGCCAGGCGCTTGATCTTCTTGGGCAGCTTGTAGCTGTAGTCGCGAGGGTGTGGACCGAACGAACGGCCACCACCGATACGCAGGGGAGAACGATTGCTACCGGCACGGGCGCGACCTGTCCCCTTCTGCCTGTAAAGCTTCGCACCGGAGTAACGCACTTCGGCCCGAGTCTTCGTGTCGTGCGTCCCCTGACGCTGATTTGCCAGATAGTTACGCACGGCCTCATAGAGGGACTGCTTGTGGACTTCCTGGCCGAACAGGGTCTCGGAGAGATCGACCGTTCCGATCGTCTCCCCTGTCCTGCTGTAAATGTTCGCCGTTGCCATCTGTCAACCTCGTGGCTGGTTACGACCGGGCGCCTAGCGGCTGACCCGAATGGTGACGATCCCGTTCTTGCTGCCCGGCACACTGCCGCGGACCAGGAGCAGGTTGCGCTCCGAGTCGACACGAACGATGACCAGGTTCTTCTTGGTTTCCTGCTTGTTGCCATACTGACCTGCCATCCGCGTGTTCTTGATCACGCGTCCCGGCTTGGTATGCATACCGATCGAGCCGGACATGCGCACGTTCTTGGAACCGTGCGACGCCGGACCCCTGTGCATGTTGTGACGCCGGATGGTACCGCTGAAACCCCGGCCCTTGGTGGTGCCGGTGACATCCACCTTCAAGACCCCGTCGAAAATCGAGACGTTCACGGTATCACCCAGCTTCAGTTCGTCGCTGGCATCCAGCTGGAATTCACGAACCGTCCGCAGAGGATCGCAATCCGCCTTGCGGAAGTGGCCCTGCATCCCCATGGGGGTATTCTTGGCCTTGCGGGCTCCGAATCCCACCTGGACAGCTCCGTAGCCGTCATTCTTCACGGTCTTGACCTGCGTCACGATGCAGGGACCCACCTCGATCACCGTTACCGGGACGTGGCGACCCTCGTCGTCGAAGAGACGAGTCATTCCGATCTTCTTGCCAATCATTCCGTTCATGGTTGCTCCTGCTCCCTGAGTCCGGTCCAACGAGGATCGTGACCTGTCAGACCTTGATCTCGACGTCGACGCTCGCCGGGAGTGTCAACTTCTTCAGGAATTCGGTGGTCTGCGGCGTCGAATTCTCGATCTCGATCAACCGCTTGTGAATCCGCATCTCGAACTGCTCGCGAGATTTCTTGTCCACATGAGGCGAACGCAGAACCGTATAGACCGATCGCTTGGTCGGCAGGGGGACGGGACCGCGTACGATAGCGCCCGTCCGCATGGCCGTTTCCACGATGACCTGCGCCGAGCGATCCAGGACCGCCGGTTCATAGGCCTTGAGACGAATCTTTATTTTCTGTCGAGCCACTTTTCTTCTCCTTGTTCGCGATGGCTACTCCAGCATCGTTCGGCACCGATTCACCGAACGCCTGCTCACCTTTCGCTGCCGACCCGTGCCCAGCCTCGGGCGACGTCAGAACTTTCCTACTCGAGAATCTTGGCGACGACGCCGGCGCCCACGGTGCGGCCGCCCTCGCGGACCGCGAAACGGAGGCCTTCCTCCATCGCGATCGGCGTGATCAGGTCGACAACCATCTTGATGTTGTCG
>Ga0180007_10003247_pt1 | contig 18326 bp, 24 predicted proteins | sample MM_PC_MetaG_FD_121122 | JGI IMG/M metagenome (GOLD analysis project Ga0180007, IMG submission 121122) | Groundwater microbial communities from the Aspo Hard Rock Laboratory (HRL) deep subsurface site, Sweden - MM_PC_MetaG | ecosystem: Environmental > Aquatic > Deep subsurface > Groundwater... | reverse complement strand
TTAACGATAGGATAGCCCAAAATAATAATATTCCTCCCTTACCAGATCTAATGGAACTTAAGGCTGCTATTGCCTCGGCATAGTTGCGTCTTTTCTACCACATACTTTTTGAGATGTTACTGATAAGCTCCTCAATGATATCCACCTCAAGCGGCTCAGAGAGAAGAAAACGATAAAAGCAGACATCCTGCAGTTCTTTTGTATTCGGATATGTTTTGGCAAACAAGCGCAGAGGTGCGTCCGCGTAGCCTTCTGGGAACATCCTGCGCGTGATGTAATTGGCATACCGTTTCCGAGTCAGTTCAGCGCTAAAGTGGAGTTTGATACGAAGAAAAGAACGTATATCATCCAGCGACTCACTGTCCGGAAGAGTTGGTAAAATCTGAATCGCCTCTTTAAGTACCGCCTTACCGAACATCTCCGTACCATATCTTCGGATGACCCTTTTTCGATATGGCTCAGCTACACCAGAAGCTTGCTGGTCTGTATCCGCAGAAATGTCTTTGAATAGCTCAGTTTGGATTGGTGGTTTGAATTTTTCTCTGACTATCCCACTATGGCCATGATGCTGTCGAATCCAATCAACAAGCTTTAAAAGGACTGCACTGTTCTCTTTGACACCACTTGACTGGCAAAGTGATTCCATTGAGGCCTCCAGCAGTGAAGAGAGATTACCATGTTCCGAGAGTAGATGAGCGGCAAGTGGCTGAACATCCTTTTGTGGGATGGCATAGGTCAATAAAAGCTCGAGTAAGGCTTCTTCCGAACGGGAGCTTTCCTCGCCGCTCACAAAGCGATCCCGCAATCGTTGTCTATGACCTTTCTGCACTGTGTTCGCCATATTTATTTCAACCTATCTTTTGTGTTCGGGTCTTCATCATCCTTATCGCCAGCTGAACCGGACTTCACCCAATCATCCACCTCTTTCTTATTGAATTTCCACAACCGACCAATCTTGTGGCCAGGCATCTGCCTGTCAGTAACCCATCTATAGACCGTATCCCTTTTGATACCAAGATGTTCAGCAATCTCATCTACAGAAAGCCACCGGTCTTCAGTCATTATTTTATCTCCATTTGATTTCTAACTGCAGCCGTTTTATAGGGTCTTTAAATATTTTGCTCTGATTATTTTCCTGCAGGCCTGGCGAAAAAATTTCATCAATTTTGATTTAAAGAGGTATCATGAAAAAATCAATTGTCAAGTATTTTAATTTAATTTGTTCTATTTTAACCTATTTTAACCTATTTTAATAGCACATACACGAAAAATTTCTAATAGGCCCTTCCAACTAATTCATGTTCTTAATAGTTTTTTACTTACCTCCAACCTGAATAAAATAGAATGCCACCCCAAAAATCCCGGTGGAAATTATACCGACAAACCACCAAAGTCTTCGAATAGCAGATTTATTGATAGCAACATTCGTAACAAGCCCTTCCTTTCCGTTTCCATTCAGGATTTTAAAAATCTTTTCGACGGTTTCCTCGATTTTTTCGACCTTATCAACAACAACAGCTATCTGGCTTTCATGCTTGCATTCGTTCATTTCTACCCCCTGAAAAACCGGTGAGCTTTTTTTTAAAAAAGCCCACCGGTTCAATAGTATCAATTATAGACTGCCACCATTATAAGCTGCGGTTATTTTGACCGTCGGCGATCTGACAAGTGTTACTGCATCCACATAGACTTGCAGAAAATCCCCCTCAACCACATCAACATTTAAGGTATTATCATGCGCGCCTTCAGCTGAACTGATAGTAAGGGTGGCAATGGGTGTGCTTCCGTCATTTTTTCGGACCTCAACAGTGCAGCTTCCGGACAAATCAAGCTGACAAGAGATGGCTGTGATGGTCATATTTCGTTGAACCCGGACCCCGCCCTGGTTGGATGGAACATCCCCGATCATGAGGTAGGATTTCCTGGTAAATCCGCTCCTTGAAAAGATAAAATCCTCCCTTGGTCCCATCCATTTGTTCCGGACAGTATCCCGGCCATAGACAATGCCGTTCTGGATATTGATGTCAGAGAGGTTCCCGCCCTCGATGGTCCCGATCTTGGTGTCAATGGCAGAAATTACAGATTCCATATCATCGTTTGCACTGCTGCCGATATTTGAATAGGCATTTTCAACCTCTATTTGATCTGCATCGTGCTTAAGGACATGGTCACCGCGCTTCAGATGGGGATCGAAATCTACGTCATAATCCTTTTTCCAAACACCTTCAGTCTTATTATAGACATACCGAGCAGCCTTTCCGTCACCATCATCGGTAACGGTTACAGCAGCATTCGACTTAAGATCCGGTTCAGCAATATCCCAGACAACGCCGTCCCATGTCATGATATCCTGATCTGCTGATGCCAGATCAATAACCCGATCACCTATTAGGGCAGCACCCAAATCCTGCCATGCACTACCGTCCCATTTTTGGTAATTTTGCAGAGTATCAACATAGACATCACCTTCTTCCGGACTTGATGGGGCTGTGGGCAATTCAAGACCGAGTACTCTGAATTTGACATTGTCATACCAGAAAGCATACTCAAATGTCGGTGCATTCGCGATATTTTCGTAATCGATTGAAGCGCTACCGGGAGTTGATAGTTCCGTCTTGTTGAAATAATTTTCTTCCAGGAATTTTCGATGAATTCTCGAAAGATAATTCACCGCATCCGCAGGGGACAAATCTGATGTCCCGTCATTCAGAACCAGAGTGCCTGCCGTCAAAGCATCCTTCAGGTCATCAGAATCTGCAATTTCCGCAAAGCCTGCTTCCTCATGAAGATTGACGGTTGAAGCGTCCTGGATATCCACACCAAGGTCGCTTATGAGAAAATCCGAGCCACTATTGTTTTTGATAATTACAGTCCATTCAGCCATGTTGTGCCTCCATATGTTTGTTTAGTTGATTTTGGCCTTCCGGAGGCTCTGGTTGATAAAAATTGATATGACCACACCTGGGACACTTGATTTCTATGGTTCCGGGTGTGCCTTTAAACAGGAGTTTTTTACAATTCCAGCATCTGTTTTCAGTTTTGTATTTCATAAATTTCCAGTACTGCCATGGGGTAATCGAACCCGGTTATGGACTCTGTGAAGATCTTAATTTGATCTGCGGGATCAAGAAATACGTTCAGATTGGTTTCGGTTTTCATGTTTTCATTGACCAATTCAATGGTATATAAATCAAGGTGTTCATCATTCTTCCGGATGTGCACCGTCCCTGTAGAAATATTCCGGGTCATAAAGGTCACGGTTTTCAAAGTTGAATTTTTTAAAACGGGATAACCACATAAATTCGATGGTGTCCCGCCGTAGTGCAGCCACCTCCGTTTCGTACTTTTGTGGTTGATCGAAAATACTGCCTGAACTCCTTTTGCCACCACGCTTCCAATAAGGGGAACATATGCCGGGTGGTAAAGAGTCACCCGTTTGTCCCTTGATTCTATGACAATTTCCGATCCCATCCATTTACGCCTGGCCTGTTATTTCGATTTTCATGTTATCCTTGAAAAGCCTCAATCCGGATATGACCAGCCTGTTTTCAGTTTCAGTCATTTTTACAGAAGGTTCCCGGTGGAAAAATGATAGCTTGTCATCCGGTTTCCGGCAATTGAACTGATGGATCGATCTTGAAAGCGTGATCCCCCCATCAAATACGATCTTGTTTTCCTGAATTGTATCAATCACGCAATTGCCTCCCGGACCCTGAAATAGAATTCACCAGCCGATGCCGGGTAGGTCAAAGGCCTGCCCGATGCATTTGTGATCTGGACTTCCGCTTGATAGTCACCTGCGACAATATCCCCCGGATTCCATCCAAATTCAAAGACACCATTAGGGCCGTCTGTGATGGTTGCGGTCTTTACCAAAGGGGCATCCTCATAGCCAATATGAAGGGTGATCGTAAAACCGGTAATGTCGATGGTTTTTCCATCCTTGTCCCTGTATTCACCGCGTAACGGATCCGGAACATCTCCTTCCACATATTCGATGGTGTTGTCTTTTCTCATGGCCATCTTATTCTGATACTCCTTCAATATTTACCGACAGGTTGTCGAGGTCGATGCTGATCCCGGTGATCCGAACATCCGATAATACCGGCCCTGCAAAATGATCCACCTGGATATCATCGGTCAGATCGTTTTCAAGGACACGCATGGCAGAGCCGAAAGCTACCTTCTTCTGAAGATTTTTCTTTCTGGCAATCAGCTTTTCTGCAATATCCAGGGCCGTGTCATCGTCCCTGATCCAGACAAGATCAACCAATGCCAGATACTCCTTTTTAAATGCGTCCAATGCTTCCTGATCAGCAACTTCAACCGATTCAATGAAGTAGCTTTTCGAATAATTATAGGCATAGGAAAACACTATCCGGGTCGCGGCTTCTTCCGTTAAAGGAAATACGCTATATGATTCTTTCAGAATGTCGTCATTTGCACTGTACGTTTCCAAATCAGGAAATCCCCCTGATATTCAATTTACCGTCCCGGTCAAAAAAGAGTGTCGCACCAATGGAATGAGCCACTTCCTCGATGACATCGATCCCCTTTGGGTGATCCTTGATCATGCCTGCCCCAATGTGACCGTCCGTTTCAGCCTGGAGCCTTGCTGCCTCAAAACCGGTTTCATTGTAATTGCTCGTTGTCATGCCCAAATAACTGGTCAGAAAATGGGTCATGATTTCTATGGGGTTTTCAATCAGGTTTCCTCCCGCATTTTTCATGCCCTTAACGTTGCACCAGACCTTTCCGGTGGCGTCCGGCGGGTTATCCGTAAATCGGATCACGGCAATCTTGCCATTTAATCCTTTTTCATAATCATAGGCAGGGTACCTTTCAAAACCGGTGGTCCGGAGCCTCGGCTCATCTGATCCGGATATTGACACAAAGACCTCATTGATCTCTGCCACTTCATGTCCGGCCACCAGCCAGATTTTTTCAACGGTATCGATACAGACACAGGGGATGACACCTATCTTGTTCGACAGCTGGCACTCTCCGTAATACCAATAATAAGTGTATCCGGAACATTCCGTTTCATTATCGGGCAGGTCGAGATGACAGGCATCCCCATACCAGTAATAGCCATGTGATTCGCACTCCGACTGATTATTGGGAAAATCCAAATGGCATGCGCCGTCATACCAGTACCAGCCGTTCGTCTCACAGCTGTCCTGATTTGCCGGCAAATCAAACTCGATGGTGATTTTCGGATCAGACTCCGGGTTATAAGTATTTTCAGCCGTGTATATTTCAAACCCCGGGGACCATGCTGATCCTAATGGCGTTTCCCTGTTCACATCAAACCGCGTGCTTCTGAGACAGAACTTGAGCATTTTTGAAGGATCAGAAAGCATATCGTTTACTGCTGATATCCCTTCTGCATTCAAAACAAAATCAAACCAGCCGATCGTACCATCATCCGGATCGAGACTTGAGATGACATTTCCGGTAAAAGAATCATAATCTTCAACTGCTAAAGTGTCTCCCTGTGTCCCTTTAAACAGGCTGGCACCGATTCCCTCATCAACCGGATCTATGACGGAACCATAGACCGAGAATGTCACGTTCGTGACCGTTACCCCTTCCGGAAAATCGGAGGCATCAAAATAAAAGAAGTACCTGCGGTTGGTGTTACCATCATCATAGAAATAAAAATACTCGTCATCCGTAACAACCGCATCCCCGGTCTCCTCATCCAGGTTTTCCTGCCAAGTGCCGAGGGGCGAGCTGTTCACCTCCCCGTCATCTGTAACCGTGATTATTATCGGATCAGATGACGTCTGATAGATGATTTCAAGGGTGGGCTTCCTGTCCGATCCGGATACTTCAGAAAAATACATCCCTGATTTAAAGATGTCGTTTGGAATCACCTGACAATAATCATGGTCATATTCCCGAAGGCAGAACCTTGCCATGGATCCGAGCTGCTGGTTCAAATATGCGATCCCGTTTTCATTAAAGGAAATGGGATTAACCCTTGATGAAATAAAATCAAAGACATTTTCACCAAAAGAAGGGCCGGTAAAAAAACTGAAATCACCGGTTAAAAGTGTATCTGCCTGGGTTCCTTCCTGAACGCATATTTTAATGGCTGACGAATACCCATAGCCATATAGTTTTAATCTTGCGCCAGTGATGACAGAATGTTTCCGAAGGCTTAGATTTGACAGATCAAAATACAGAAATGTTCTGCGGATTTTAAACTCTCCCTCCTCAAAGCTTGCCTGAATGCATTCGGCATTTTCTGTTTCACTGCTGTTGGCAGAAATCCCCCAATATCCATTTATACAGGATGCCCAATAAGTCGCCTGGTTTTCAACCCACCCGTCATTAATGCTGCCTGTAATTTCTATTATTCCCATTTAAAAATGTCCTGTCATTTCCCCATAAATAATAGGCATCCGGGTCCCTGCCACGCCTTGTGCTGCAAAAGGAAAGTCAACCGGATCAATCAACGTGCCGTAATCCTGATCGAGCCACAGCCGGGTGGAGTCGGTAATGGTCACCTCAAACAATGTGCCTGTGAATTTAAAGTCAGATATGATCCCTTTGAATATCCGCATGAACTCTGATCGAGTATATCCTTTGAACCCCATGTAATAACTCACCGTTCGGTTGAGCCATCCGCTGAAGGAGACCTCTGACAATTTGCCGTCCGTGTTTGCAAGGATCAGTGTCACGTCCGATATTTCAAAATTCCCGCTGGTGTTCGAGACTGACCTCGATATGGTCCCGAACTGCATGACCCGCCCTTCAAAAAACTCTCCTGATGAAAGCTCCGTATCCTGGGAGGTATACACCAGCATTTCATCATCAAGCTCGATTTCAACCAGGATAATGGGGGCCGTGACTGATCGTCTGACCTGATTCTTCCAGATGGCTGATGCACGGACAATTACGCCCTGATCTGATATTTCCAAATGGAAAGCATCCGCTTTAAAGGCAGTGACTAAAGGATTCTGCAAGACCTCTATTTCAAAAGTATCAAGGTTGATACTGACTGGTTCTGATCCGGCCGGGCCTTTCAGGATGACTATTGGCATTTCTTATACTCCTTGAGCATCTGTCCGATTTCGATCAGGGCCTCAGCACTCAGATACGGCATATGATTCTGCCTTCTTTCCGTTTCAGCTTTCCGGTATTCGCTTCGGGCATGCTTGCAGATCCCGTGGCGTTTCCCGTAAGAACAGTCTTTGCAATCCCCGTTATGCCGGATACAGTATGGGCAGTTTGTTGGCCCCATTTTCAGCAGAACACGATGGATAGTTTCTTCAGGCCAGGAGGATAAATCCGTCTTATCTTCTTCAGTCCACAGGTCGATATCAGATCGCTTCCGGATATCGGTAAATTTCACATCACATATCCTGATCAGGGTTTCTGTTGCATTCATATGAGCCACGCCCTCAGATCCACGCCTTTTCCGACACCGGTGATTGCAATACAGATCTTTTCAGCCCCAAGAATATCCCAGACCATCACCTGATTCAGGGTTTCTTCTTTGGAAGATTTCCTGTAAGTGCCGCCCATGGGAAGAACCGGAGATTTTTCTTCAAAAAGCATCGTTACACTATCACCTGCGAGGTTATAACCGATGGGCGTGATATAAGGCGTGTCAGATGTCACAATTTGGACAACCAACGTCTTTTTATCCCCACAGCTGACCGGTGTATGAGGTGGCGTCGCATCCAGATCATCGGTTGCGTCGTCCGAATACACTCCCAGGCGGCTTATATCCGGTGTGTTTGAGTTGATCCTCCTTTCAGTCAAAAGCACTGACTGAATAAAGGTGGCATTCCCGCCATGCTGTTCAACCGCTTCCACGGTCTGTGCCCGTTCGCCGGATGTGCCGTCTTCAACGCGAATGCTTCCGATATCTCTTGCTGTCATTTTTTTATTCCTCCTTATCCTGCCGCCCTGAATCGTAAAATGCCGGTGGAGCTCCAGATCAGTTCAAAGGGACTGTTGTTGGTCACTTTATCCTCGGTGAAATCCCAAACTGCAATCAGGGGTGAAGTTGTATCCGTTCCGGTACTCACATACATGACCGCATACCGGGCTGTCATGGTTGACCCGCCCCAGACGATGTCATCCGCATCAAATTTACTATCAGCCCCATCGATGGTGACCGATTTATTGGCCAGCGTGGCACCTCCTGCCGTATAGCCTATCCCAGTCACTTCACCGGTGATATCGTTTTTAAAATCATGGGATAAGTTTGGTACATACGAATCATCACAGAGCATGACCTTGATGATGTCAGAATCCAAATCGATGGTGCCGTCTGCAATCGCCTTATAAAAACTGGTATAGATCATGTGTTTATCCCCCGCGTTTCTTCGGTAAAAATCAGTTCGTGAATGGCATAATCAATGGGAAAGATATCCGGACCGAGCGCTTCAAAATCGGCTATCTCAACCGGCCTTTCAAACAGAACATCATCCTGTGCCCGGACAAAATATGGGGCGTCCTCAAGGATCATTAAAAACGGATAGGCACGCCCATGAACCGACCGGATTAAAGTCGTAATGGGGCTCAGGTCCGCTCCGGTGATATTGGTCCAGGTCATGACCCAGGATTTTCTGTTATTCAGCGTATAGGCCCAGGTATTCCCCCCTTCGGTTTCATGTTTGATATTGCCGTATGAATGCTGCTCTTTTAAGTTCCAGTCATGATTCCTTGATAAGGTGGTGAGGTTTGACAGAATCAGCTCACCGATTTTGACATCCGCATCTGCTCTTCCCGAATCATTAACGGATAATCGCCAGTATCGGTAATCCTGATCGATATCAAACACGATGGCTGCATCGAACTCCCGGTAAGGTATGGTCACCGAGAATGCCGGGCTGCCCCAGCTGTTCGATGAATTCCCTGCAATTGATATTGTGGCACCGGATGTCAGGTTATGATTCATTAGGGCGATACCATTGACTGTCTGAGTACTTCCTAAATCAATGACAATACTTCCGGATCTGGAACCGGCAAATCCTCCCCGCTTGCTCATCCGTTTGTTAAAGAGGTTTTCTTTCGGGTAATCCGGATCTTCGGTCCACCCTTCAAAAGTGAGGGATGCCAGATCAAGAAGGTTTACCACTCCGTATTTCAGTTTCTCATAGGCCATTATTTCACGCTCTTTCTGATGGCTGTGGTGATGCTTTGTGTGTTATTCATTAATGCACTTTTAAACTGTGGAATGATTTCAGACCGGAACAGTTTGGTCATGTCGGTGTTGTTGCCGGAAGAGGCATTGATATGTACCGGCATGGTCACCGTGATGTTGCTTGATGTCGATGGTGCCACATAGCCACCTGCAGCATATCTTCTCGGCATATCCGGTATCGGGAACCTGAGCCCGTTGATCATTTCAAGAAGGCCTGCACCGTACTTTTTGACAGCTTCCTTCCGGACAACAAACTCGCCCGCTTCTAAAAGAGCCTTGATCCGGTCACCGCCACCAAACCCCGGAAGCTTGCCGCCACGGGCAAGTTTCAACCCCCAGCCGACAATCCCGCCGGTTGATTTTTCTTCCACATGTTTTGTAACCACCGTAATGACCTTGGTTTCACCTTTAGTCAGTTCTGCGAACTGTGATTTTAAACTTTCAATCCCCGTGGCAAGAGTCTCAATCTTCATTTCACGCTTTTTGTCAGCCAGAGTGTCCGCTTCATCAGCTGCCTGTTTTGCAGCATCAGCCGCCTGCTTTGCGGCCCTCTCGGCAGCGGTCCCAAAGGCCGCCATGGCAAACTCGCTTTTGTTGGCCATATCGACCATATCCACTTCCATACCATCCACATGAAGGGTCATCTGAGTCCCGGCATTGAACAGGCTGTTTGAAATATTCTGTTCCATGTTCTGGCCGGTTTCCTGTGACTTTGTGGCAAGGCCATCGAGGAAAGTATTCAGCTGTTCGATGCTGGTAATCGCTCCCTGGTTGTCCAGGTTCACCTGGTCGGGGGTTTGGGCTTTTTGAGCAGTTGCAGCCAGTTTCTGATCAACATCAGATATTTTTGATTGGGCTTGCGTAGTATCCAGTTCAACAGCTGCAGGGTTTTTTGCAGCATCTTTTGCAGATAAAATTTCATTTCGAAGCTCCTTAACGATTTCAATATGTTCTTTTTCTTTGGCGATCTGTGCCTGGATCTCTTCCGTGTTGCCGCCGAATGTACCCTTGATTGCAGCTTTCATCTCAAGATATTTGATTTTTACGTTCGACGCGAACTGGTCAATTAAGGAAAAGCCTGCCTGGACCGCCTGACCGATAGTGACCGGCAAAAGGCTGAATACGTCCCAGGAAGAGAGCCATTCCCCTGCCTTCCATCCGGCAAAGAATGCACCGACCAATGCGGTAACCGTTCCGAGGGTTGTGCCTAAAGCTCCCAGGGCAGGGTTCAATGTTCCGATCAGGGAGGTCACCTGAATAATCGGATTGATTACCGCAAGCCAGGTCACCCCGAATGTGGTTACTGCTGCACCTAGGGTCACAAGAACCGGAGAGAGTTTCAGGAGGATTTCCAGAAGCGGTGCAAAGGGAGTCGCCACCTTTACTACAGCTGCCGCAAATTTCTTAAAGGACTCAATGGCAGATATGACAGCCGCTGATATTTTCTTGGCCCATTCATCGAGCTTTCCGGACTTCTTCCATTCTTCAATTTTCTTCAAGGCCTCGGACAGCTGCTTCTTCAGATATTCAAAGACACCTGCATCCATGACCGATTTCTGGAAAATGGTAAACTGGTCCTTGATGTTGGACCACATACCGGCAAAAGTCTTGGACTGTTTTTCCATGGCACCGGCAAACCGTCCTTCGAGAATCTCGATCAGCCCCTTTTGAATGGCATCCCCTGTTTTCTGAACGGTCTTTTGCATCTGCTGGCCGTTCTGGAGCCAGGAAAAGGTAACCTGGTCCCCTTGGGTCTTCGCCCGGATACCGAATTCTTTTAACCGTTCGAATTCACCGGTGATGGCATCGGCAAACATCTCGACGGCCTGATCAAGGGGTTTGGCCATGGCTGATGCCGTATCCCCCAATGTCTTCATGGTGCCGTTGACCGGATCGATCCCGTATGCTTTCAGCTTGGTAAAGCCTTCGGTCACCTGATCCAGCTCATAGGGTGTTTTGGCCGTAAAGTCGGTGATCCAGGTCATGGCCTGTTTGGCTTTGTCTGAAGATCCGGTGATGGTTTCAAGGCTGGTCTGGTATTTTTCAAATGATTTGGCTGTATCAAGGAATTTACCCGCAACAATACCGGCACCCAGGCCTGCAAAGGCGGTCTTCAGGCTGAACACCTTCTTTACCACGCCGTCTATGCCGACCTTGATCCCTTTCAAAGCCTTCTGGACACTTCCAAACTGTTTGGAAGCCTTGTCTTTCAGGTTTACGGTGATGTCGATGTTATTTGCCATTTATAGTTTCTTATCCCCTGATAAACTCAATCCACTTCTTTTCATCCGCATTTATTCCGATTCTTATTGCCAGTGCCAGTTCCTGAAGGTTTTCTTCCTTGATTTTGGTATGCTCATCCAAAGCCATCATAAAATAAGACATGCCATATTCTCCTACGTTTATGTGCCCGGCTTCAATGAGCCGAGCGCAAGTGCGGAGAAGTCTGTCAAAATGGCAGATTTCACCTCCGTGAGCATCTTCTGAAGGCCCAGCTTCTGGGCTGCTGCTAAAAAAGAGGCATTGACCTCACGGAAGGTCTCCCAGACCAGCTCGATCTCTGATGGTGCCATATCAAGCAGGTCCTCAAGGTTGATATTTATGGTTTCCGGCAGGATTTCTTTGATCTGGGAAACGATTGTTTCAAGATCCGGGTCCTTGCCGTCATCAAACTGAAACAGGGTGATGTAGTCCTTTACCCGGAGCTCCTTGACAGTAATCTCACGGTCATCGATTTTAATGGTTTTGTGTTTTCTCATTTTCCCTCACTAAATGATTTCAGTTGCCCGGTAGAACGGCTCATCCGGATGGTTTTCGGTATCTGCCAGAAATTCTGCCGTCATGGGGATCGATCCAACATCTTCGGTAATGAGTCCGACAGCGCCATTGATGGAAAGGCTTACCTTCCAGCCTTCGATCTTCCATCTGGGGCCGTCATCAGACGTGGGGATGAATAAAAGCTCACCGGTCACTTCAGAATTTGCCAAGGCCCGGATGCTTTTGACGGTTTTGGCGGCATAATCGGCACTGACAAAGCAGGAGGTCGAAATGGAACCGGTTGAAAGTTTCCTTATAAGCCCACCTGCCAGATCAAGGGAATAATCGGTCCCCAACGTGTATCGGGTGGTTGGCGTTGCTGCATTGGCAACCACCACGTCTTTTTTTGTTGTGGCTGATGAGATTAATGCCGTTGCTGTGGATGTCCCGCCGGTGATGATTTCACCATCTTCAAAGGTGCCGGACACGTTAATGCATTCAAGGTATTGATTGGTGTCATCTGCCCAGGCGATTTTGGCTGTGGCGCTTGACGTTGTTCCCGTGATGGTTTCACCGGCATCGAAAGGACCATCGGTTACACTGCCGTGATCAATCCTCAAGAGAGACAAATCCAGTTTTCCAAGATCCACAAAACGATCATTGATTACGGTGATTTCCTGAGCATCGAGTGTACCGGTCGGCTGGCTGCCATTTTGAATGCCGTCCCCTAAAAAGGCCAAGTTCAGGTTTTCAGCAGAGTACTCCTCCATGTCAAAGGAAGCGGTTGCCCCTTTTTCTGCAATTCTTTCTTTGTCTTTCAGGCGAGTTCCTTCCTGGCTGGAGTAGTGCGTCTGCTTTTCTATGGCAATTTCGATCTCAAGCTTTGGGACGTTTCCCAGGGCCAGAAATCCGGATTCGGTGTTGGATTTAAAATAAAGCCGTCCGGACCCGTAAAAATAATTATTGGTATTGGGTGCTAACATCTTATTGATCCTTTCATGGTAAGCTGTTCTGAGAGCTTCGTTTTATTTTGACGTTGATGGTTGAATATGAAACGTATAACGGGTGATAACTGATGGAACTGGCTTCACCGGTTAAAGTGACGCGAGCAAATCGGGACCTCAAAATGGCATTTTCTGTATATTCTCTTAAGTCTTCTGCCAGAAGAAACCCGTTATATGTTTTGATCTGATCTTCATCAGTGGTAGTTTTATCGATGACGCCTATGCCAAGCTCAATGTCCCATGACAGTTCCCGGGTTAAATCGCTCCGGATTTGAGTAACGCCCACAATGGCAATGACTGGATAACCATCCGGGTCAGGCGGGTTTTCTTCATCAATCCCCAGGTAACAGGTGGGCTTTTTATCAAAGACGGTCTTGCACCAGTCCTGTAAGGTTTTATCGCCTGCGATGGAATTTGCGATCTCTTTTAAAAGGTCCGATGTCATCATGGTCATTTCCCTTTTTCGTACCGGTCGAGGGCCTTCCAGAAAGCATCCTCAAACACTGACGGGATCTTTGGTTTTACCTTGTTAAAGACCGGGGTAAAAATGGGCCGCTTGGGAACCTTCAGCACATGGGTACTTGATTTCAAGGTATGATAATCCGATCCTGCCCGGGCATTTTTTGACCGCCTCAATCGGGTGGCTGCCCACAACTTTCGCATCTTATCCGTGACCTGAACGGTCTCACCGGTTTCAGCTTTTCTGGCGATACGGGATAGTCCCGGGTCCATCTGTCCGGGTTTTCCTTTCTTGGATTTACCGAAATCAACCTGAACAACAGTACCCTCATCATCCACCCGGTATCGGGCAAATTTGCCAAGCCCGAACAACGGTGAATTCTTGCCGGTTCTTCGTTTCGACCATTTGCCACCTGCCTTTTTCCTGAAATTCCGAGTCAACGGATGTAAGTCCGGCCAGCCGGTGCCGCCATACTCCACATGATTCCGAAGCTCCGACATCGTCTGGTAGCCCACCACTTTAAGAGCGCTCTTTCTGGCTCTGGTGAAAAGCCCCGGCATCATCATAAAGGTTTTGGTAACCTCGCTCAGATTTTCAGCATCGACTTTCAGTTCCATTTTTTCGCTTTACGCTTACGCTACCTTTTAAACGTGGGCTTGATGTCCCGTTTGATGGAGAGTTCCCAGAGGGTGTCACCATCTCCTTCGATGATTCCGGAAATGGTCCAGATATTTCCTTCGATCTCCAAAACACCGGGGACCTCCGGGTCCGGGATATCGAATTTCCTCACCCGAATTCTTCCGTCAGATCCCATGGCGTTTTTAAAGGCGCCGTTACTGGCAGTCGCTCCCGGTCGAAAGATTACCCGGATGTTTTGGGGGTACCCGTTTTCAGGGGTATAGACCGCATCTTTTCCGGCAATATCGAACAGGTCATTTACCCCCTGATTCAGATCGTCAAAAAAGGTCATGATCAGCTCACCGTGAGTTTTACCAGAATCCCCGGACGGTAACAAATGGGGAGCGGATTGGTCTGGGTATGAAGATCCATCCCCCGGCCAAACTTTCTGGGTTCAAGTTTTGAATATAGCTCCATGCCAAAGGTATTTGCCGTTTCGATAAAGTCAGCCGGGGCATAAAGGGTTTCAAAGGAGTTCATGGTTCCTTCAGGAAAGCAGTGGGCTTCCCCTGCTGCGATAAAGGGGCGTACTGTCCCTTCAAAATCCGTGGCAGTTCCCCGGTATTCTTCAAAGATAATCCCGCCAAAGTTAAAGCCTTTTCTGGGATCACCGCCCAATCTGTCAATAGCTGCAGAATGGTTGAGATAAACTTCCTTTACCGCACTGTGAGAAATAAGCGCATCAAAGAAATCGGGTGAACAGAGGCACCGTACACCGGTCATGACTTCACCCAGAAGGTTGTCCTCGATGTAACGGAGGACCGAGAGGCACTTCACCCGGACTTTCGTGGTATCCGTTCCCAAAGCAAAGCTGATGGTCTTGGGAGTGATCTCGAATTCGGAATACAGATCATATAAAACCGATCCATCGGAATCGAGTATTATTCCTTTGAGTGCACCCATGCGAAGATGCTCAAGCGTGATGGCATGCTTGTTCCGCATGGTCTGCTGATGGTCATTGATTACCCGTGACAGGGTATCAAATTCGGTTTCTGATCCGAATGCACGGACACCGTCATATTCCTGTGGCAAAATCACATCGTCATGGGGAATATGCGGGATCACGAGCGACCGGATTTTACGCTTGCCAACAGTCCCCAGGGTTCCCGGCGATCCCGGTGGCTGGGTGGGTAAAAGGTTTAAGACGCCGTTTTTTTCTTCCACCATAACCGTTCGGGTCCGGACGCCTCGGCCCGGCATCAGGTTCATTTCATTGATGCGTCCATACTTATTCGGGAGAATATTAATGGCTTTCGTGAGTGACACCATGTTAAAGGCATCGGTTTCAAATGGGTTCAGCATGATATTTAAGCCTCCTCTCTTTCTATGATTCCTGCGGATTTAAGCTGGGCCAGTGCCGCATCGCTTTCCGGCTGGGTTGCAGTTTCTGGAAAGACCAGACTGTCCTTTGCAACGATGGCCTCACGGACGATCACAACGCCTTCGATATCGCCTGATGCGGCATCGTAATCAGCAATCACAAAACCATAGGCGTTTTCGGTTCCGTCAGATGCGGTAAAATCGATCTGATAGATTTTTCCGTTTGCGGTCTGTTTACCGACAACAGCGGCCAGGGTTAAAATCTGTCCGGCTGCGATGGTGGCCTTTTCACGGGAGTAATAGTTGCTCTCCTCCCATTTCAGGATATCGTTCAGCCGTTTTCCTTCGATGATTACAGGCATATTAAGCCTCCTTTCTTCTCATGGCGTCTTTGATGAGCGGGTTTATCTCTCCCGTCCCTGTGGCGCCAACGGTTGATATGATTTCGTTCTTGCCGCTTTCTGCTGCCTTGGCTTCGAGGATGGTTCTTCTGGCATCCTCAATTGAGACGTTTTTTTCGATAAGGGATACGGACATCTTAAGCATGCCAGCAAGGTCGCACAGGCCGATGATCTCTTTGGCGTAAGTCATGGCCTCATTTTTTCCGGTAGCCTTTCCTTCTTCTTTGATCTTGTCCGTATCCGGGACATCTGTTTTAGGGATGTAGCCCAATTGGGCGAGTCCCAGTTTCACTTCTTCATCTGACGTTTCCTTAAATAGGTTTGTCAGATCTTGTTTAAGGTTTTTTGATCCACTCATGGTTATTGTTCCTCCTGATAGGGTTTGTATGGCCTGATCCCAGGAAAGGACGTCATCTGCCAGGCCTGATTTGATGGCATCGTGCCCATCAAATATGCCTGCCTGGGTATCGATCACTTGTTTGGGGGATAGACTTCTGTTTCTTGCGACGGTTTGTACGAACAGGTCGTATGTTTTATTCACGCTTTTCTGGGCGGTTTTGATGGCTTCATCAGACAGGGGGTTATGGGACGAAAAATCGTTCTTCCGGTCCCCTGAAAATATGGCTGTGTATTTCAATCCTCGTTGTTCATCAAAGCCGCTCTGGTCCACATGGACGGCAATGACGCCCACGGAACCCACGCTTGCGGTTCTTGATAGGAAAACCTTGTCTGCAGAAGATGCGATGGCATATGCGGCTGAATAGGCGGACTCGTTGGCGATAGCGTAAATTGGTTTTTTGCCACGGGCGGAATAGATTTCGTCCACAAGGTCAAATACGCCCGATGCTTCACCTCCGGGGGAATCGATATCAAATAGGATCGCATCGATGGAATCATCTGATATGGCCATGCGGAAAGTATTTCTGATCTGGGTATAGCTGGAGAGTCCGAAAAAGGTGTCGAACCCGGAACTCCTATGGGTCAATACGCCATAAACCGTGATCACACCGATCCGTTGGGGTGCCTTGTTCGGTTTGAACATACCTCCTTGCAAAGATACATCGATATCCTTTGCGGACAGGATGGCATCAAGCTTCCCGGCTGCGATCATAAGCGGTGTGTTAATCAGTTTTGAGAGAATCGTTTTGTTCATCACTGTTATCCTCTGAGAGGTTGGTTTCTGATGTCGTTTGAGACGTTCCTGTTTTGGCGGTCTTCCTGGGGTCTGAATCAAAGACCAGGTCGAGCTTGTCAGTCCGCTTATTGTCTTCTGCGATTTCTGCGTCGAGCATTTCGATATCGTGGCCAAGTTCGGCAACCACCTGGGACCTTGATTTGAAACCATTTCTTACGGCCATTTGTTCGGCTTTCTGGTCCTTTTCAGGGTCCACCCAGGCAAATCCGTCCGGCCGCCATTTGATCCGGTAATATCTGCGCCTGTTTTTCCGAAAGGAAGGGATGGTCAAAGCGCCTGACATGACGGCTGTGTCGAGCCACCGTCTTGCAACCGGCCCACAAAACTGGAACGAGAGCAGCTGTTTCTGGAGCATGATGCAAAGCCTTCTGAATTCGATCAGTCCCGCCCTTATGGATGAATAATTGACGCCGGATAAATCCCCTGTGAGTTGTTCGTAGGTAATGCCAATTCCCCTGGCGATGGACCGCAGTTCCTGCTTGATCCATTTTTCGTAGTTCCCGCCCACATCAGCTGGTTCTGAAAATTTCACATCCATGCCAGGGGGAAGGATGGGAAACGTTCCGGGTTCCAGGGCCACAATGTCCCTGTTGGAGGTGTCTTTTTTGACGACTTTACCCAGGGGGGTGAACTCCGTATCATCACCGGGGAGTTCGGTGATGAACCCGCCAAACATGGCGGCTGATTTTTTCCTGACGAGTTCAGCATCCTGGTATTGATCCAGTTCGTGGAGCCGGACGATAACTGACGACAGCCAGGGGCGATATCTTATCTGGCCGGGTCGTAAAGGACGGCCGATATGAAGAATTTCTGATGCCGGTATCCTTACCCGGTCGTTTGTCTTGATATGGTAAAATTCTCCGGGGTGTTCCCTGAAAAGATGGTATGCGACTTTCTGGCCGATCTTGTTGAACTCGATCCCCATCCGGACTTCGTTTCCGTTCGATAAAACCGTGTTGAAAGATTCGTCCAGGTGGTCTGCTTCTAAAATTTGTAATTGCAAGGGGACCGCATATCCGTATTCAGGGAGCCTTGGTCGGAACCGAACCAGTACCTCTCCGCTTTCGATGACCGAATGAGCCACCATAGCCTCTAAACCGTAAAAATCGGTTAAACCTGCAGCATCAATTTCTTCAGTGGAATCTGCCCAAAGTTCCTGAATTTGTTTTTTCAGCTCAATATCGTCAAGCTGCCACCTTGGGGAAATTCCCGATCCGATTAAATTTGAAACAAAGGAATCGATGGCACCTGACGCTAACGGATTGTTCCGGGTGAGTTCCCTTGATCTGGAGCGAAGAGTTGAAAGGCTTCCAAAAATGGATGCATTGGGACCGGATGTGGACAT